>Ga0206929_1153_pt2 | contig 14832 bp, 9 predicted proteins | sample Alteio_BWOrgHeat_19_FD_152929 | JGI IMG/M metagenome (GOLD analysis project Ga0206929, IMG submission 152929) | Enriched cells from forest soil in Barre Woods Harvard Forest LTER site, Petersham, Massachusetts, United States -... | ecosystem: Environmental > Terrestrial > Soil > Temperate forest > O...
GTATGAAAATACATCAAGCTTATCAGCTTTCCCTAAATCTTCATAGGCCGCAAAGGTAGGCAGAATAAAGGAATTACCAAGAAACGGCACTGGTAGTAACAAAAGAAGCTGCCATTTGGCAGCCTCTTTCAGTAGATTAAAACATAAAGCTTATTGCTTAATAAACTTTCCTGTAAATTCTTCTGTATTGTTTTGAACACGAAGCAAGTACATACCAGAGGTCAACGTGTTTATGTCAATTGTGTTAACATACCTGGCATCAAGTTTTCCTGATAGTGTTAATTTTCCTGTAATATCATATATTGTATAGAACACATTATTACCCGGCATATTAAGGGTGACTTTTAAATTGTCATTAACAGGATTAGGGTAAAAGGTAACCTTATCAATATTGCTAACCTCATTTATTCCTAATGGAATGCAAGTTTGTTTTAGATTAGTTCCACCTGAAACGGCCAAAAAGTCAGCATGGAAAGCCTGATAGTATTGGTTTACAATTGATGAATCATGAACAATAACTGTATTTTCATCATTGCCTGTATTAGCACCTGAACTCCAATTGTGTGAACCAGTTAATATCATAGGGTCAGCATTTAAATCGCAAGGATCTATCATAACGTATTTACTATGGCAAATGCCATTACTGTAATACCCTGGCAGGCCTGAATAAAGCAAAAGATTTGCACCCAATGCATTGCTTAGGTCTGTATATGGCTGGTAACCGACACATGACTGGTCCATGATACCATATACTTTAATACCATGTTGTGAAGCAGAAACCAATGGAGCATCATCAGCAACTAAGGTAAAAGTGAACATTTCTAAATCAATTTCACTTTTTGCTGCCTGTTCGGTTGATATTATATGTGAGCTAACATTATCTTTTGGACTAAAATAGTTCTCTACTTTATGACCATCAATATAAAAAATGTCGTTAACGCTAGGATGCTTATTTGCACCGAATAAAGCCTTAGCAGAATTTGGGGCTCCACCTTCAACAGTATCTCCCCACATTTGGTTGAATTCTGCAAGATAGTGATGCGCTAAAGCAGAATCCTGAAAAATAATAATGTTATTTATGTCTTTGCATATTTGTCCAGGCTCCCAGTTCATACAACCCGTCCATACAATAGCATTATTAGGGTCCGTAGAGCGTCCATCAACTACCACAAACTTATTGTGCATAATATCGTTAAGGTCAGTTCTTGGAAGGGTATGTATATTTTTGTTAATACTATCCAGGCCATAATTAGGCGTAATTGCATTTGCAAAACCTTTTGATGAATCGCTTGGATTATGTATCCAACGAATTTTCACACCACGTGCATACGCAGTATTGATTGCTTTATGAATAGGAGGAACATAGCCGCCTTCATACCAGGTGCTATCTTCTACATAGTCATATAACGCAATATCCAACGTGTATTTGGCGCGGTTAATATAATTGATAAGAGTGTCTCCAGCGCAACGGATAAGAGCTGTTGCATGATTGTGCGGCCGTTCAACTGTTGTGTCTACCGGATGTGTTGAATAACAAATTATATGATGTCCTGGGCCAAATATTTGCGCTCCGGCGTTTAGGTAAAGTGCAAATGCAAGGATAAATAGTAGTGATTTTTTTTTCATAAGATTGGTTGTTAAATATTAGTAAGCTTAAAAAGGAAAAGCAACATTCAATGTTGCTTTTCCTTTGTATTAAAAAATCATCAGTTATTTTACTATTAACTTGCCGGTTGAAACAACTTGTCCATTGTCAGTAAGTATTCTGTATAAATAAATACCCGGTGCTTGGTTGATGTTAACCTGTGTTTTGTTTGAAGATAATGGAGTAGTATAAATATTTTCTCCAAGAACATTGTAAACAGATACATGGGTTTTCTCCTTCACATTTTGTAATGCGATGGTAAATGATCCGTTATTTGGGTTAGGATAAACAGTAGCCGATAAATTATTACCGCCTTCTATCTCATTAACTCCGGTAGGGCAGCCTAATTTCTTAACATAACCACTGAAAGCAGTATAGCCCACATATAAGTTTCCATTTCCATCAAGTGCAAGTGATTGATAACTTGAACCTGATAAAGATACTGGTGTATATGAAGGAAGAACGCGCCATGCAGTATCAACTTTAGGGTCGAATTCATCAACAGTAATATTACGCATACCTAAGTTAACTTTTTCATTACCCCAATCTTGGTAAGCAACAAAATAGTCTCCGGTCTTGTCAATTATTAAAGACATATAATCTGTCCAATCTTCAGAGAAACCACCTGGTGCACCTACATAGTTCCAGTTTGTACCATCGAACTTTTTGCAATGGGCATTATAACTGCCTGCGTATTGTGTATATGCTACTACAGGCATATTATCGATTGGATCAATAGCCAACGAAGGATACACGGCTTGTCCGCTATCTAAATTTCTCATGCCAACATATTGCCATGAACCTCCAACATATTTCATTACGCTTACACCGCTACCATTTACTTTATTATCAACAAATGCAACATATGGTACGTTATTCTTATCTACTGCAATGGTTTGAAAAGAAGCGCTATCTCCGTTTACGTCAGCTGGACCTACGTTTACCCAGTTTAAACCTGTTACAGCACATTTCATTACTGACATGTGGTAGTTAGCGGTTTGAAATGCTGCATAAATAGTATCAGAAGGGGTAATGGTCATGTTAATATAAAAACAATTACCACCACTTAGAGTATTTGAGTTCGTTCCTATCGGTTGCCATGTTCCGCTCTTGAAAACTTTTGCTGTAACACCATATCTGTTTGGAGAACCTGAGTAGTCAGAGAACATACATATTGGATCGCCCGCTTTATCGAAACCCATATTTGTATATTTAGCTGTGCCTGAAGAAATGCCGGGAGTGCCTACAAGACTCCATGAAGAACCATTATAGCTCATTACAGTAGCTTTATTTGCATCATTACCATCACTATATGCAGCATAAGGCATATTGTTTGAAGGATTCACACCAACTGACATATAACCTGCTGTTCCATTACCTGTTCCAGAGCTGGCAGGGAATCCAAGACCGCGTTGTAGTGCCCAATAGCTACTGGTAGTGTTCCATTTAAAAAGTTCATTATGATCTCCAACGCCACCATCTTCTTCAACAACTGAAGGAAGACCATTGTGGTCCATTGTTAGTGCAACATACTTAGCGCCCTTTTGAGAAATATCCTGAGATGCTTTATAAGAACCACCTACATAGTTCCATTGAGTGCCATTATATTCAGCTATACTTAATCCACCGTATCCATATTTTGAATTATCAGCATATCCTACATATATATCATCAATACTGTCTACTCCAATAGAAGTCCATGCTACAGGCCCACCTGTAAGTGATGAAGCACCACCGGTACCTACTGAAGACCATGCAGTACCATTGTATGTCATGACAGTTAATCCGGCAACCGAAGCATCATTGAATGATACGAAAGGGTGCCCGTTCTTATCAACCGTCATAGATATATTAGTTGCAGTATCAGGACTTATTCCATTTGTATCAGCTACACCACCAACAGTTACCCAACTTGTACCATTAAATGAATATACAACCAGCTTGTCTTTACGAATTGTATCTCCGCATTCAAAAGCTACATAAGGTATATTGTTAACAGTATCGAAAGCAAGACTAACCCACTGAGCCTGACCTGGCGAAATGGCCAGAGAACCACCAACTGGTGACCATGTCATAGATCCGCTATTGTATGAAAATACATCAAGCTTATCAGCTTTCCCTAAATCTTCATAGGCCACATATGGAACACCAGTTTTACTGATTGCAAGTGAAATGTACTGTGCAGGGTTTGTAAATGATGATTGACCTAATGTATCCCATGTTGTTCCATTAAACCCAAAAACTGAACAATGAAGAGTTTTATTATAATTCTGGCATGCCATGTAAGGTTTGCCGGTATTATCTACTGCCATCGATTCCCAAATAGATTTGCCATGACAAACATAATTTGTGTTTCCAACAGTTACCCATTGGCCGCCTGTAAATTCTCTTACTGCAGCACCCCAATAATTTTCATCGTAAAATGCTACATAGGTGTTATTCTTAGAATCGGTAGCTAATGAGTTGTATTCTGCAATTCCAAAAGCAATTTGATTGGTGTCTTTTGCTCCAAGGCTTTGCCAGCCACATTGTGCATTTGCGCGACCCAATAAGGCTGCACATGCCATAGTTAATAGGTAGAGATGTCTTTTTTTCATGATTTTTTTATTTGTGATTTTTTGCATGAAACACCAACCAGGGGTGTTTTTTCGTCGGCGCAAAACAAGTAAACGAGGTTCTACTGTACGTTAACTTAATGTTATTAATAGGTACATCTAAACAGGTTAGGCAATGTGAATTATAAGTTAATTGAACAATAAAAAAGCAAACAATATGCCTCTTATTGATTGAGAAGCAAACGATTAAAATATTTGTTCAGGATTTAACAATTCCTTAATGTATGAGTGTCTAATGGATTTACATTGTCTTTCTAATATTGCGATGCCTAAAAAACATATTAAACTCTGGATTAAGATGAAAAAAACTACCCTCGCTCTAAGCGCATTATTCCTTTTGTTATTTAACCTTCAGTTACAGGCACAAATTCCTGTTAAGCCGGATCACGTTGTTTTTGTAATTGAAGAGAATTATGCACGTACCGAAATTATAGGTTCTTCATATGCACCTACACTTACGGCTGTATCAAAAATGCCTACTACATGTAACTTTACAGCCGTTTATGCCATTACGCACCCAAGCGAGCCTAACTATCTTGACCTGTTTTCAGGTTCAAACCAGGGAGTTACCGTCGACCTTGTTGGCCCCGCAGGAAACGCACCATTTAATGATTGCAATTTAGGGTCGGCACTTATTCAGAAAGGGTACACCTTTACCGGATATGCTGAAGATCAGCCATCGGTGGGATGGACAGCAGGTGACGTTGGAAATTATGTAACTAAACATTGCCCATGGATTAATTGGGTGAACGGAGATAATGGTGTAAATGCAAATATAGATAGCATTCCTTTAAAGGATATTTTACCAATGTTTCCATTAGGTACTTATTTCCCCGATTCAAATCACTATAGTACTTTGCCAACAGTATCATGGGTTATCCCTAACCAGGTAGATGATATGCATAACCCTTTTACCTTATCTGTCGCAGTTTCAAATGGCGACAAATGGTTCAAAACAAATATGATGCCTTTAATTCGCTGGGCTGCGAACCCTGCTAATAACACATTAGTAATTGTTATTTGGGATGAAGATGATGGTACTCAAAGTAATAATATCCCTTTGTTGTTTTGTGGTGGTATAGTTCAAGGCGGAACCTGTACTACACACCTTACACATTATGATATTTTAAAAACGGTTGAAGATATGTATGGACTTACATTGTGTGGTTCAGCAGCTACAGGCACAGATGTGCCTTCGAATGTTTTTGTGGGCGTAAACAATATAACCGGCCCTGTTAGCGGTTTTGAAACCTGGCCTGTGCCTGCAAAAGAAGAATTGAATTTGCGAATTACTTCAAAATTAATGGTTAAAGTAAATATAGATATGTATGATATTTCAGGAAGAATGGTGAAAGAAATAAATAGGCAACTAATAGGTGGCAATAATGATGTAGTAATAAATACAGAATATATTACGAACGGAATGTATTTTGTAAATATAACTGGTGATGGAATAAATATTTCACGGAAAGTTATAATTGAAAAATAATTCCTTGTGTTAAATAATTTTCTAATAATAGTAGTATGAAGTTAAATAAGATATATATAGTTGTTTGTTTGTGTATAATCAGTTTAAGTAATGTAAATGCGCAGTTTGCTGATTTCCATAATTACCCTGTAACAGTCACTCCTCATGAATCAGCAGATTCTACCCGGGGACATTTTTGGGGTTATATGTTTGGCAGCTACTATACAAAATTGCATGCAAATGACTCTGTAGGGTCTGGAGCGGCCGGGGTTACACAGTATGCTAATTTACCAAAGGGTGCAAATGCTTTTTCTATGCAACGTGTGTATTTAGGATATGATTATTTTTTCAATAAACAGTTCTCTGTTCATGCAGTAATGGCACACGAAGAAAACGCCGACGATGCGTATGCTGTGCATGCTACTGTTGATCAATATGGTAACCGTATATTTTATATGAAATATGCTAATATGGAGTGGGATAATATATTCAAGGGATCAAAACTTTCTGTTGGTATAATAACAACTCCATCTTTTGCAATTACAGAAGAACCTTTCTGGGGATATCGTTCTATTGACAGGACAATTATGGATATGAAAGGCGTTACAGGTTCTAATGATATGGGTGTAAACCTCGGAGGTAAATTATGGAGCAAAAAAGATGATATGGGGGTTGAAAACGCATGTATTGGGTATAATATTATGGTTGGTAATGGTACCGGTGCAGTGCCTGATAATTTCGCGATTTTATCAAGTTATACTATTTGGAAAAAATATTATGGTGATGTGTATGTTAAAATGATGAATGATAAACTGGTGCTTGATTTATATGGAGATGGTCGTACGCTTCAATGGAGCCCGTTTCATGCATATATTCTGACAGAAAGAGCTTTTATTGGTTATAAAACAAAGAGTTTTAATATAAGTGCCGAGTACTTTGAGCAACAAGAAAAGAATTTGATATATCTGCCAAGTGTAGGTAACATTGGGCCTGCTTCAACTATACCAACAGGTGGTGATACAATTCAGGATGCAACACAAGCAGGTTATTCTATTATGGCTGCAGTCGTATTAATGAGAGATAAAAGCACAACGGCTCCTGAATTAAGTCTGTATGCAAGATATGATTCATATAATCCTCAAACTAATTTTGACCCAAAAGCAAGCTATTACCCCGCAATAATAGGCAGTCTGCAGATTTCAGTGTTTAGCCCGTATACTGAATCCTATTATGTAGTTGGGTTAGATTATCAGCCAATAAAGCAAATACACTTAATGCCTAATATAATGTATGATGGAATTACGGACAGGTCAGAGAATCTAAGATCAACCCAAAAGTTCGATTATGATTTTATTGCAAGAATTACATTCTACTATCAATTCTTTAAAAATTAATAGTATTTAAATTACATTGTTTGAGAGCAAAAAAACAGCAATCAATTAAAATTAAATTATAACAAAGTAAATCCCTTTAAAATGAAAAATAAATCGATACTAATTTGTATTGCAAGTGTACTGTTCTTTCAGCTACAATTGCAAGCGCAGGTGCCTGTAAGGCCAGCCCATGTGGTGTTTGTATTAGAAGAAAACTATGCACGCTCAGAAATAATTGGCTCTTCTTATGCGCCTACACTTACCGCTTTAGCGGCAGCGCCAACTACTGTTCAATTTACAAGTGCTTATGCTATTACTCACCCAAGTGAACCTAACTATCTTGATCTTTTCTCGGGTTCCAATCAAGGTGTAACAACCGACCTGGTTGGCCCGGCTTCGAACGCTCCATTTAATGATTGTAATTTGGGCGCATCACTTATCGCAGCTAAATTTACCTTTATCGGGTATTCTGAAACTCAGCCTGCAGTGGGAACTTATCTTAATAACAGTGGTAATTATTGTACAAAGCATGCCCCATGGATAAATTGGATGCATGGAACGAAGGATACTATTCCTGTTAAATCTGACTTGCCAATGTTCCCTATAGGTACTTATTTCCCTGATTCAAATCATTACAGTACTTTACCAACAGTGTCATGGGTAATACCTAACCTCGTTGATGATATGCATGATCCATACACTCTTTCCACAGCGGTTTCGAATGGAGATAAATGGTTTAAAGCAAATGTGATGCCATTGGTACGTTGGGCATCTAACGTAGCAAATAACACACTCGTTATTGTAATATGGGATGAAGATGATGGAACACAAAGTAATAATATTCCACTTTTGTTTTGCGGTGGAATAGTAAATCCGGGAACATGTGCTACCAAAGTTACACACTTTGATATTTTACGCACTGTGGAAGATATGTATGGATTAACTCCTTGTGTTTCGAGCCCAACAGGTGTTGATGTACCTTCAAGCATATGGAACCTTACTGCAATTAATGCATTAAATGCACATGTGATCATAAACCAGGTGGTGGCATGGCCAGTACCTGCAAATGATGAGCTGAATGTAAAAATAACATCAGCTAACGATGAAAAAGCAAATATTGATATTTACGATATTACGGGAAGAATAGTTAAAGAAATGCCAGCCGAATTAAAAGTGGGTGATAATTCATTTTCAATAAACACATCATATATTTCAAATGGAGTATATTTTCTGAATGTTATAGGAGAAAGGATAAATATCTCCCGTAAAATAGTCATCAACAAATAGATCAGGTAATATATTTCAGGAAATCTAGCCTGAAACTTGATTTGTTTCATTAGATCATTATTTACATTTAATTAGAATTATGATAAAAAAAATAGCCTGCCTTGTTTTATTTGTTTTAACAGGGGCTTGCGCTAATGCACAAACCTGGAGCAATGTAGGTAATGGAATAGTAGGACCTAGTTCAGTTCTGACATGGTCATTGTATTCATACGATTCTGTTTTATATGCAGGAGGTTGGTTTGATACAGCCGGTGTAACGCCTGTAAGTGATATGGCACAATGGAATGGTTCAAATTGGAGCGCTCCTGGGATTGGTACCATTGGTTATATAAGTGCAATGGTTGTTTATAATGGCAATTTGTATGTAGGCGGACAATTTGATTCAATTGGAGGTATTGCGGCGAATAGTGTTGCAATGTGGAACGGGTCAGTCTGGAGCCCTGTAGGTAAAGGGTTTAAAAGTGCACAGTGGGGAGTATATGCCATGGCTATATATAATGGTGAATTGTATGCCGGAGGTGCGTTTGATAGTGCTGATAGTAAATCTATTTATGGTATTTCAAAATGGAATGGAACAACATGGTCGGCTGTGGGAAGCGGAATATATGCGGCCGATGAAGAGGACGGTGTTTTTTCACTAGCTGTTTATAATGGCGAGCTATATGCAGGTGGAGGGTTTGACAGCGCAGGCGGTGTTCCGGTAAAGGAAATTGCAAAGTGGAATGGTACCAACTGGTCCGACGTAGGCCATAGCATGAATGATGGTGGAGCTGTTAGTACATTAGCTGTTTATAATGGTAATTTATACGCCGGAGGAATGTTTGATACTGCAGGCGGTGTTCCAGCGAATAGAGTAGCTATGTGGAATGGTTCGGTTTGGTCTCCTCTTGACTCAGGTATAACAGGAGAAGCAACATGGGCTGTTGTAAATTCTCTTATTGCTTACAACAATGAACTTTACGTGGGTGGTTATTTTGATACTGTGAATGGCAAACCTGTTAATTGCATTGCAAAATGGAACGGCACCACATGGTCTAAAGTAGGAGGGAGCATAGGTGTAAGTAATGGAGGTTCTATTGATGCTATGACTGTATATAATAATTCGTTATATGTGGGTGGAGGTTTTGATAGTGTGGGAGGAGTATATGCTAAAAATATTGCCATGTGGACAGCTCCCAATTCTATTAACGAAATTAACAATGAAATAGATTTAGCTGTTTACCCTGACCCGGTATCAGCTAATTTATACGTGAAAATAAATGGTATTACCGGTGAAAGAATGTATTATCGTGTATATGACGAATTAGGGCAGGAGGTTAAATCAGGTAATTTTACAATGGGTGTAAATACTATCAACGTGTCTGATTTCAGCTCAGGAATATACCTTGTATCTGTCTCTACAGATGCTGAATTATTTAGTGCGAAATTTATTAAGCAATAAAGAATTTTGCTGCTAATTAAAAAGAACCTGAATTCTTTCTATAATAACATCAAATAAACTACGAATGATGATTGATAATAAACTTAGTAGAAAGTTGAATCAATCCATTGTTTATTAGAATGAAATAAACTCCATTACTAAATCCGGAAACATCAAGTTGGAATGTTGTGCTTCCTTTGGTCATTTCTACTTGTTTTGTAGCGACGAGCCTGCTAGTTACATCATATATCGATACAGTTGAAGTACCAGTAAATGGTGATCCAAAGGTTACTGATATTAGATCGTTAGCGGGGTTGGGAGCAACAATAATATTTTTTGTTCCCAAATCAACATTAACTGGTTCCATTTGTGATGTTGAACTATTTCCATCAAAATTAATCTGCCTTACCTTGTAATAAGAAGTTCCCGAAAAAGGGCTGTCATCAGATGCTGAATATTGAATTGTTTTAGTACTATTTCCTGCACCGAGAACAGTTACAACAGACTGCCAATTTTCGCCGTCTTTTGTTTTTTCTATCACAAATTGTTTATTGCTTTCTTCAGAGCTTGTTGCCCAGGTTAAGTTAACAACATGGTTTGCAGCGTTGTACTGTGCTTTGAAGTAAAGTAATTTAATGGGTAACATAATTGAGGTTAAGCCACAATTTTGACCATATGTATTAGGTGCAGTTGGTGTAGCAGTACTTGTGCTTATTGGTTGAAGATATGTTTCAAAAGCACCGTCTCCGTTTGCTTCACTACCGGCATCATAGCTATAGTATTGATCACATGAACCCGCACCAGTTATAGGTGAAAAGTCAAGATTGAAATAACGAGTAGTTCCGGCAGTATGATTCAAGTAGTTTCCAGATGATTGAAGCCCACCTAAGCCATATAGTACATAAATAGGACCTGATGGGCATATGCCTGAGAAATCGTAATTAGAAGGACACCATGGGCCACCTCCACCTGTAGCACAAAATAATACATAAGACCATGGCGGTATTACAACTCCGCCATTGCTGGCATCAATAAATACTCCATTACAGGCCACATTGCTACTATTAAGGTTTGCAGTAGTTGTTGCATCTGCAGTATAGTCACCTGTACCACTTACAGTATAGGTAGGCATTGCAGTTGGGGTACTGCCGTAATCCATAGTAGGTGCAACTGCACTATTGTCCCAGCCATATGAACATGTATTAAGCAGCAAAAACTCAGAGTCACCTTCATTACAACCGCTATTACATCCATCGGTCATTGCTGTCGACATAAAAGGGCAAGTACACGCAGTAGTAGCCCGATTTGCTGAGACACCTGGGACAAGATAACAAGATGTAGTAGTGTATTCAAAAATGCCAACGTAATAGGTAGTGCTTGCAGAAAGTCCCAAAAGGGTCACAGTATTTCCTGTGCCTTTATATACCACATAACCTGCGCCTACTGCTGTACCACTACCATAATTATAGTTTGCTGTGTACGTTGTGCCATTTGTCGGGCTGGTTATTGTTGAGTTTGGATAAACCACAACTAATCGATCTGCTCCATTACCGTTAGTCCAGTTTACGATATAGCTATTGCAACCAATATTCGCAAATTTAATTGCTGATGCTTGTGTGGTTGGGCAGCAAGCGGCTGTTGTCGCCTGGCTTGAAGATAGAGCCGGTGTAAGATAACAAGCCACTGTATTATATTCAAAAACGGCAAACCAATACGTTGTGCCTGCTGTTAAGCCTGTTATAGACACAGAATTTCCGGAGCCTGCATACACCACACGGCCTGCACCTAGTGCAGTTCCACTTCCATACACAGTATTGGGAGTATAAACAGTTCCATTTACCGGGCTTGTTATTGTCGAATTAGGATACGCTACCACAATTCTGTTGGCCCCATTTCCATCTATCCAGTTTACAGTAAGGCTTGTGCAGTTAACATTAGTATATGTCAGGCTAGTTGCCTGCGTTGTAGGGCAAGGACATGCAATGGTGGCTTGGCTAGAAGACAATGCAGGTGTATGGTAACATGAGGTACTTATATATTCAAATACAGCGTAATAGTATGTTGTGCTGGCAGATAATCCGCTCACAGTAACAGTGCTAGCCGAGCCGTCATAAACTACAAAACCCGCTCCAACAGATGATCCACTGCCATATGTGGCATTTTGTGTATAAAAGGTACCATTGGTTGGGGAGGTTATAGTAGAATTGGGATAAGCAATAACTAATCTATTGCCTCCATTCCCATTTGTCCAAGTTAAAGTGGTAGCACTACAAGTTACTCCTGAATATACAAGGCTGGTTGCTTGTGTTGTAGGGCAAGCACAAGTTGTAGTTGCCTGACTTGAAGATAAACCCGGGGTAAGATAACATGCTGTAGTATTATATTCAAAAACGGCAAAATAATAAGTAGTGCTGGCAGCTAGGCCTGTAACTGTAACGGAGCTACCTGTTCCATTGTAAACTACATATCCGGCACCTACAGCTGTGCCACTTGTATATGCAGCATTAGCAGTGTATGTGGTACCATTTGTTGGCGATGTTATTGTAGAATTAGGGTATGCAACAACTATTCTGTCAGCTCCATTCCCATTTGTCCAGTTAAGAGTAATAGTACTACAGTTAATATTCGAATAGGAAAGGCCACTGGCTTGTGTAGTGGCACAACAAGAAGTAGTTGCCTGGCTAGAGGAAGGGCCCGGAGTATTATAACAAGAAGGTGCATTATATTCAAATACGGCATAATAATAAGTAGTGCTGGCAGTCAAACCGGTAACCGCTACTGAAGTAGCACCGGTTCCGTTATATACAACAAACCCTGCTCCAATAGCCGTGCCACTGCCATATGAGGTATTTGCAGTATATGCAGTGCCTGATACTGGAGAGGTGATAGTTGAGTTGGGATAAGCTACTACAATTCTATCAGCTCCATTGCCATTAGTCCAGTTTACGGTTGTTCCTGTACAAGTTACACCTGAAAAAGCATTTAATGTTGCATCTGTTGAAGGTGCAGTAGAAGTTTCAGTTATAGTAACCTCATCAATAGCTATTGGATAGTTTACGTAATTACTCACCCCCGTAAACCTGACCTCGAAATTTGAAACGCAATAGGCTGCCGGAATAGTTATTGATGCACTTTGCCAGCTATTACTAGTGACATTATAAGGGCTGCCGCCTTGTGAAGTAAATGATGTTCCTCCATTATTTGAAAATAGTGCAGATACTGAAGTTTCATCTTTATTAAAGTAGTAAAACTTAAGAGTTACCGAATAACAACTGCTGGCATAAGCAGACAGATCAATAGTAGGAGATGTTACAGAAGCAGTACCACCAATGTTAGCATCATAACAGTCGAAGTATATTGCATATGAACCTGCCTCAAAACAACCAGGGGCTTGGTTAACTCCGCATTTATCCTGTCCACTATTTATGGTTTGGTCATCTCTATAAAAATAATAACAAGTAGTTCCACCTCCCAGGCATGAGGTACAAGTGCTTAATCCCGTCCATGTTTGTGTAGTAGGTATGCAAGAAGCTTGTGTAATTGACGCTCCGCCTGCGTTTATTACTGTAAAAGCGCCATCAAAATTCTGATAGAATATGGTGGTTTGGGCATGAGAAATACTTATAACACTTAAGGCTAATAGTAGCAACGTAAGCTTTTGTACGTAGAGAAAGTACTTTTTTATAAGTAATGTTCTTATCATTCAGGGGAATAGATAAAAGTTTAAATACCGAATTATTATTAACAAAGATAAATTTTCGCTTCCTGATAAATATGCATCTTATATTATATATTTATTAAGTATATCTATCAAAATCACCACCACAATGTAGTAAAAACCAGTAACAAAAACAAATTAATGCCTCTTTTGTGTATTAATTGAATTATTTAAGCGAATAGCACTCAACTATTGGTAGATGTAAAATATAGAAAATGGTTGCATTTTGCTGATAAGTTTTCTAATCGAAAAACTAACGAATCAATTGTAAATAGCCATGATAGTTATAGTTTTTATTGCTATAATCAGTAGCTTTTATTAAATAATAATAAGTTCCGTCAGATTCCTCCACTCCTGACATACTTCTTCCCGACAGTAAATATTACAATACATGTTACTCCGACCCCTACTCTTTCAATAACTCCAGGTAGCCCGGGTATATGCCCTGGCGATTCAGTTACACTTGTAGTGAGTGGAGCAGGTAGTTACATCTGGAGCCCTGGTGTAGGATTGAATGTAACAACAGGCGACACAGTAATTGCTAAACCAACAGCCACTGCAACATATACAATTACCGGCTTAAATGGAATATGCAGTTCAAAAGACTCAATAAGTATAAGTGTTGGTAAACTAGTTGTCAGTGCCTCTGCAGCCTCTAACAACCTTTGTTCCGGAGATTCAACCAAACTGACTGCCATTGGCGCTGCAAGTTATATTTGGACTCCTTCTATGGGACTAAATAATAGCACCGGGGCTATTGTGACCGCCACACCTGCCACAACTACAACATATAGCGTTACAGGAACATCAGGAAGCGGTTGTTCTGATAGTAATACTGTTATTGTAACCGTTAATCCGACACCAACTTTAAATCTGTCTTCCGGATCACCATTCATTTGCTTTGGAGCAAATGGAACTTCACTAAACGCCAGTGGTGCCTCAACTTATATTTGGTCACCTTCAGGCAGCCTTACTTGTTCAACCTGTGCAAATCCAAATGCTAATCCTGCTTCCACAACTACTTATACTGTAACCGGCACAAGTGCTTTGGGTTGTCCTGCTTCAGATACAGTAAGCTTAAAGGTTGATCAGTTATCAGTAACGGCAGGCGCCACTATTCCTTCAATTTGCCTGGGAGGTATTACTTCTTTAAATGCTTCCGGTGGGGTAAGTTATATATGGAGCCCTGCAGGATCTGTAACATGTTCTACTTGTGATACTTCAACCGCAAAACCAACTTCTCCTACAACCTATTCCGTAACTATTACTGATGCTTTAGGCTGTAAAGATTCAGCCAGTGTTTCTA
>Ga0206929_1173_pt1 | contig 14826 bp, 11 predicted proteins | sample Alteio_BWOrgHeat_19_FD_152929 | JGI IMG/M metagenome (GOLD analysis project Ga0206929, IMG submission 152929) | Enriched cells from forest soil in Barre Woods Harvard Forest LTER site, Petersham, Massachusetts, United States -... | ecosystem: Environmental > Terrestrial > Soil > Temperate forest >...
TCTTATTACCAGGGGAAGTATCCGGATGCCTTAAAAAACTATATAGAAAGCGAAAAGATGTATGAGAAAATGAAAGATAATCGTGGCATGGGTGCGCAGCTTGGAAACATTGGCCTTATAAACTATGCGGAAGAAAACTATTCCGAGGCCATAAAGAATCAGTTGCAAGGTATAACCATGGATTCATTGGCAGGCAATGTATTTGCCCGTGAGAACGCCTACGGAAATATTGGCAATGTTTATTATGCACAAAGAAAATTTGATGATGCATTAAGGTATTACACACGCAGCCTGGCTATAAGTAAAGAAATAGGCGATATACAGGGTTCAGCTTTAATGTATGAAGGGATGGGGGTTATATGTCAAGATCAGGGTAAATACAATGATGCCCTAAAGTATTTTACGGAGGATATGAAAATTGTAAAACAGATCGGCGATAAGATGGGTATAGCTAATTCGTATCAGTATTCAGGAAGGGTGCTGACAAAACTGAAAAGATATGCCGAAGCGAAAAATGATATTGATAGCGCCATTATGCTGGCAAAAGAAATCAATAATAAACCAACCCTTTTAAATGCTTATGCCGGGCGCATGTATATTGATACTGCCAACTCAGATTACAAAGCGGCATTCACCGACTATAAATATTACATAGCATGTCACGATAGCCTGAAGAATGAAGAAAACACAAAGAAGATCGTAAGCGAGCAAATGAATTATGAATTTGATAAAAAACAGGCCGCAGAGAAAGCAGAACAGGATAAAAAAGATGCCATTGCGGCAGCCGACAAGAAAAAACAAAACATCATAACTATACTGGTTGCTATTGGTTTATGCCTGGTACTGGTATTTTCAGGCCTGCTTTTTTCGCGATTCAGAATAACACAAAGGCAAAAGGTAATAATAGAAAAACAGAAAGCTGTAGTAGAAGAAAAGAATAAAGAAGTAACCGACTCTATTACCTATGCCAAACGATTGCAGGATGCCATTCTACCACCTTTAAAACTGGTAAAGCAATGCCTGCCCGAATCATTCCTACTATATAAACCCAAAGACATTGTTGCCGGAGATTTTTATTGGATGGAGGTTGCCCCATCCCAGCCTTCCCCATTGGGGAAGGAGAATACATCTACTCATCAAGTCCTCCCTAATGGGGAGGATTTAGGTGGGGCTGGCACTATATTAATAGCCGCCGCCGATTGCACAGGCCATGGCGTACCCGGTGCTATGGTAAGCGTGGTATGTTCGAATGCATTGAACAGAACTGTAAAAGAGTTTAAAATAACGGAAACAGGTAAGATACTTGACAAGGTTCGTGAACTGGTTCTGGAAACATTCGAAAAAAGCGAAAGCAATGTGCAGGATGGTATGGATATATCGTTGGCAGCTATCTCCCCTCTAATTGAACAAGGAGAGGGGAAGGGGGTGAGGTTACAATGGAGCGGTGCATTTAACTCACTCTGGTATATTCAGAATGGTGAAATGAAAGAAGTGTCTGCTGATAAACAACCAATAGGGAAAACAGATAAGCCCCTGCCCTTCACTACCCATAACTTAAAATTGCAAAAGGGGGATACGCTATACCTTCTCACCGATGGCTATGCCGATCAATTTGGCGGGCCAAAGGGCAAAAAGTTCAAATACAAACAACTGGAAGAACTATTGGTGGCGAATTCGCACAAAGCAATGGATGAGCAGAAAAGCATTCTGAACGACACCATTGAAAGCTGGAAAGGTAAGCTTGAACAGGTTGATGATATTTTAATAATTGGAATCAGAGTATAACGTTTCGCGGATAATAAAACAGCAAAATCCCGGAAGGGGAATAATGTTATATTTAGATAATTATATTCGTCCGTATCAATTAATTACTAATTCTTAATCCTCTAAAAAAAATGAAATCAATTTTATCAGGCTTTGCAATTGTTCTTGTATTATCGCTAACTTCTTGCGGCAGTTCATCAACCAAAGGCAACGCAAACTCAACCGACAGTACAAAAACCGCAACTCCTGCTGCACCTGCGGCAGCTGCTCCAACCATGACAGTTAACGAAGCTGATTGGGTAGAACAGGACATGAGCACAATTTCTCCATTAGAACCTGTTACCTTAAAATTACCAAAAGGAGTCAAAATGGAAAAGAATGGCAATGGTGGTGTTGATATTCACATTAGCGATTTTTATATGATAACTGTTGGTACCAATGCTTCAAGCTCAATTAAAGAAGCAATGGATGGGGATAAAAGCCTAGGCGTAAACAATACAACTTCTTACCAGAATGGTAAATTAGTATTAGATGAACCAACAGGTTTTATCGCTACCTATCAAATGAAGGATGAGGCTAATGGCACAAAATACCAGCCTGAAACTCACTTTGCATTTTACCTAATAAAAGATGGTGCAATATATACAATCATGGATCAACGCCCTCTTGATAACTTCAGCGTAGCAGGCTCTGCTTACAGCGAAGATATTGCTAAGAAAGTATATGCTATTGTTAAAGCTTCAGCAAAAGTGAAGTAAGTCCGTCGTTGGTTTGATGGAAACAATAATTGCCGCCTTTGTGCGGCAATTATTGTTTATTTATATACCAAATACAGTAATTAACAAAATGAAATTGAAGCATATACCTCGTTCATATCTCTATATTTGTTCTCACATTGGAGGGGACAGATTTCATATCGCAATTAAGGGAGGGTAACCAAAGTGCTTACAAGGAATTAGTAAAGCAGTTTGGCAATAAAGTCCACAATACGGTAATTGGTATACTGCAGAATGAAGAGGATGCCGAAGACATTACCCAGGAAGTATTTATAGAAGTGTTCCGCTCGGTGCATGGGTTTAAAGGTGAATCAACCTTATCCACATGGATATACAGGATATCGGTAGTAAAGTCGCTTGAGTTTTTACGAAAGAAGAAACGCAAAAAGCGGTTTGCCATAGTGCAAAGCCTTTTTGGTATGGAAAGCGTATTACCTGCACTAGACAAACCCCACTTTTACCACCCGGGGGTACAATTAGAGAACAAAGAGCTTTCAGCCATATTATTCAAGGCCATTGATCAGTTAGCCGAAACCCAAAAGACCGCTTTCGTATTGCATAAAGTAGAAGGCTTAAGCTATGCCGAAATAGCCGATATAATGAAGACATCGGTACCCTCCGTAGAGTCCTTGATGTTCAGGGCGAAACAGAACCTGCAAAAACTATTGGCCGATTATTACAATAAACATGAGAAATAACCGCAAGTAAATAAACAAACCAGCATCTAAAAAGTATGGAACCGACAAAGAACCACATTCAGCAAACCATGGAAAGCCTCGACGGAATGGCGCAGGCAACGGCCAATCCATTCCTGTTCGATAAGGTAATGAACCGCATGCGAAATGCGAGTCAAAGCCAAATGGTTAAACCGGCTACTCTGCGTATGGCATTTGTTATTGCCGTTATAGTAATTGGTGTAAATGTATTCAGCCTGTTGCATTTCAACGGCAATTCATTAGCCAGCCAAAGCACTGCATTTCAAAAGGAATATTTTTCATACATCACTAATTTTTAATGGCTATGGAAAACAACAGGTTCCTTAAAATTGTAATTGTTGCATTGCTGCTAATCAATATAGGTGTATTGTCGTATGTATGGATGGGTGCCCACAATGGCCCACAAGGCGATGGTCACCGACAAGGGCCCGATGTATTCGGGTACTTGTGCAGGGAGTTGCAATTAGACGATGCACAAACCAAACAATATGCTGCCCTGCGCGATGAACACCACCATGCGATGCAAGCCATACAACACAAAAGCCACGAGTTGCGCGATCGATTTTTCGATATGCTGCATGTATATCCTGTCGACTCGGTAGCTATAAAAAATATGTCCGATTCTATTGCACACACACAAGAGCAGATCGAGCTAGTTACCTTTTACCACTTTCAAAAGGTTAGAGCCATTTTGCGTCCTGACCAGCAACGACACTTTGATTCTATCATCCAGGAGACATTGAGTATGATGGCTCCCGGCCATGAATCTCCACCTTCGCTTAAGCCGTAACTTTATCGTCATTGCGAGCTATAGCTCATTTTATGTTTTCATTTGGGGCGACTTTTGCGCCCTGCTTGCCTGAATTACCTATACTCGCATCACGAACAGCTAACCCGCGCCCACCTTTTGCCTAGTTCACGAACTACACAAGTAAAACAACAGGTAGCACAGCGTTAGGGATAGTAGCGTAAAGCCCACAGCGCAGCGAGGACTTGCAGCGGATAGCCCGACCCGAAGGGGAACGCCCAAGTTAATTACGAATTAGGAATTACGAATTAAAAATTAAGACCATAAATTTAAAGCACTGACTAACCACTTACGACTAGAAGCTAACGACTAAAAAATAAACCGCAAGTTTAAAATGGGAAGAGCATCAAAAGAATAACAAACACAAAAAACATGAAGAAACTACTTATAAGCCTAAGCCTGTTAACAGCAGGAATGCAATCTTTCGCGCAGATCCCCGTAATAAGTTCATGGATAGTGAACACTACGGGTGCTAAAGGTTACAATAACATCCCATCGAATGTGCAGATAGACCAGTTCGACAGCACCGACGTATATATAAGCTGCACCTGTATACCCGGCTACAACATTGGCCCATGGACAGGTAACCCTAATGTACCAAGCAATCAGAATTTTTGTTTTAAAATTACCCGTACGCCGTTACAAAACACAGGCAAGACAGATTCAGTTGGACTGGGGCAGATTGGTGTTTGGAGCAATGGTGTGGTAGCGTATAATTCAAGCGATGGCATGACCTATAATAATGACGGTGTATGGCACCGCAATGCATATTATTTTGAAGGCCCGAGTTTTGATAATTGCCTTGGCCACCCCGACCAACGTGGATGTTACCACCACCATGTAAACCCAACCTGTTTGTACAACGACAAGGATAGTTCGAAGCACTCTCCTATTATTGGGTACGCATTTGATGGGTTCCCTATTTATGGTGCCTATGGTTATGCCAATACAAATGGCACAGGTGGAATTAAACGTATGCTATCATCGTACCAGAAACGAAAAATGGTAAACAGAGATACCTTGCCAAGTGGTGCGGTTGCAACAGCAGCGGGACCTGCAGTAAGTGGTACCTACCCTATCGGCGATTTTATGGAAGACTATACCTATGTTGCCAGTTCAGGTGACCTTGATGCACATAACGGCAGATTTTGTGTTACACCAGATTACCCAGCAGGTATATATGCATACTTTGTAACTATCGATAAAACACAAACGCCTGTGTTCCCTTATGTACTGGGTTATACCTATTATGGCACTGTTCAGGCAGGTAACACAGCACCTGCAGGTGGTAACAATACACCTCCGGGTGGTACTGTTGTATATACCCCAACAGGCGTAAACGAAGTAACCAGAACCATTAAATGTACACTGGAACCAAACCCTGTTGAGGATTACACTTATATTTATTTAGACCCAAGCAGCGATAATAACATTACCGCTACACTATATAATAACGAAGGCCAGTTATTGCAAACATTTACCAACTGGCACCCGAGCATGAGCTATGCACTGAACATGACTGGCTACCCAGCAGGCTTGTATTTCTTACATTTGCAAACCGATAAGAACTACATGGTTCAAAAAATAGTGAAGGTAAACTGATGCTGAAAAAAATTCTGTATAAAACGTTTTGCATAGCAGCCCTTGTGGCTGCTATGTCTTTTACTGCACCTACCGGTTCGGTTACTATTACATTCAATAACTACGTTGGTAGCTCGCTATTAAAGCTCGATAACACTACATACAAAAATGAGTTAGGCCAAACCTATACCGTTTCGAAGTTCAAATACTACGTTGGTAATATTCATTTAAAGAAGAGTGATGGCACTGAATATGTAAGTGACAAATACTATTTAATTAATGAGGAAGAAGCCATGTCGAAGCAAATTACATTAACCAATGTGCCTGAAGGTAATTACACAAATGTAAGTTTTACATTGGGTGTCGATAGCCTGCACAATTGCAGTGGCGCACAAACCGATGCCCTTGACCCTGTCAACGCCATGTTTTGGGCATGGAACACGGGCTATATATTTTTAAAGATAGAAGGCAAATCGCCTGTATCAACACAACCTGGGCATTTACTGGAGTTTCATATTGGCGGGTATATGCAGCCTAATAATTGCATACGCAGAATTAATCTGACCATAAAAAATGGAATGCAGGTTTCGAATAAAACCATGTTACATATTAAAGCAGATGTGTCGGAGCTTTTCAAAACTCCTACCAGTATCGATTTCGCTAAGCTATCATCGGTAACCGATCTCCATAATGCTACCACCATTGCAAATAATTATGCCGATATGTTCAGCATACAATGAAAAGAAAACACATTTACATATCGGCACTTATAATAGCTTGCGTTATATCACTCGCTTTTATTGGTAGCGATAAATACTGGACCATAACTGTTAATGATGTTAAGCTCGATTTTCCTGCCAATTTTCCAAAACCCATTTACAATTTTAAAGACAACACCCCTACTCCAGCCGGCTTTACCCTTGGCCGTAAACTGTTCTATGACCCGATACTTTCGCGCGATAGTTCTATCAGTTGTGGTTTTTGCCACCAGCGTATTGCGGCCTTTGCGCATTTCGATCATCCTATAAGTCATGGTATAAATGGCTTGCTTGGCAGGCGTAATGTGCCACCATTGCAAAACCTTATATGGCAAAACTCATTTATGTGGGATGGTGGCGTAAATAATTTAGAGGTGCAACCTATATCGCCTATTACCAATCATGTAGAAATGGCGGAAGATCTGGGGCATGTAGTTGTTAAACTGAAACGCAGTAAAACCTATGTCGCTATGTTCAACGATGCTTTTGGTGATACTGTTATTAATTCGCAACGCTTACTGAAAGTATTGGCACAGTTTACAGGACTTATGATATCGAACAATTCGCGCTACGATAAATACATAAGAGGTGAAGACACTTTATCTGCCGCTGAGCTATATGGCTTAAAATTATTCAGAGATAATTGTGCGCAGTGCCACAAAGAGCCTTTATTTACCGATAACAGTTACCGCAACAATGGCTTGAAGTATGATAGCTCTTTCCACGATTCAGGCAGAATGGCTATTACAGGCAACAAAAATGATTTCATGAAATTTCGCGTGCCCAGCCTCAGGAATATTGAAATGACCTACCCCTATATGCACGATGGCAGGTTTCATACTTTAAAGCAGGTGCTCGATCATTATACGCAAACATTTATACGCACGCCTACCCTCGATGGTATTTTGGTAAAGGGTATTTCACTTTCCGAGCAGGATAAAACTTATATCATTTCGTTTTTGAAAACGCTTACCGACAAGTCCTTTCTCTACGATCGCCGTTTTGCCGATCCTAACTTTGTGAGGAATTAGTTTTAGTTAGTTCCTTTGGCGGGGCTCTTACTACACTGGAAGCAATATCAATCTTTTAATTATTTGGGCGTTCCCCTTCGGGTCGGGCTATCCGCTGCAAGTCCTCGCTGCGCTGTGGGCTTTACGCTACTATCCCTAACGCAAATACAAAACTAGGTAAAAGGTGGGCGCGGGTTAGCTGCAAATGATGCGAGTATAGAAAACTCAGGCAAGCAGGGAGCAAGAGCCGCCCCTAATACAATTACGAATTAAAAGTTACGAATTACGACAAGTTGGTAAGATTGCTTCGTACCTCGCAATGACGAACTACACAATACTACTTCTTCTGAAACACCTTTTTGCCGGAGGCACCGAGCAACAAATAGTGCTCATCAATGGAATTGATATTCACATCGGTATACTTGCTGTACCCATCTTTATACTCACGAAGTGAATAACAGGTAACCGCATCGGTAGAAAGAAAATTATCGATGAACTTATAGCTCCAGTATGATTGATTACGACTTGGTGCACCACTCATAGTTACTATAACCGTCTCGGCCAGTGTGTCAGGCGATATAACCAGGCGGTGGGCTGTATCTCCAACCTCTACCCATGTACCTATGAGCAGGTCTTTTATTTTATTGGTATCTAGCTTCTGACAAGGGTCGTATGCTTTTTGGGCAAAGCCAAAGTTTGTAATAAGCGCTAATGCAAGTGTGCCTATAATGCGTTTCATTTTCGTACGGGGTTTAATAAGCCAAAAGTAAAAAACTATTGCAATACAACTTTTGTAACTGCTACACTACTCTTATCGACATTATAAGCTTTTATAAAGTATACACCCGCTGCAAGATTGTTGCGTTGCAACTCGTATTGTTTGCCTGTACACTCTATGTTTTCTATTACGCGGCCTGTCATGTCATCAATTTCTAAATAGTGTTTACCATCTGTATTAAATACTACACTGGTTGCACTAGTAAACGGATTTGGGAAACAAGCTATATTAAATGATGAGCTTACATTCTGCACACTTAACGGGCCGCCTACTATAGGGCTTACGGTTGTATTTGTATTTACTACTGGGTTTGCATCAAAGTATATACCCGCCTTGTTTTTTATCACATCTCCTGCAATAGCAGAACTCTTCGGGCTTATAGTGTATTTAACCACGCCTATGCTGCTTGTTTTACTGGTTGCGGTATCGGGCAGGTTTATGTTATTGAAAGTGAATTTTACAATATTACCCGATACTATTGTTGTAACCACTTCACAACTGCTCGATGTTACTTTTAAGGTTGTAGGGTCAACATATTGGCTTAGTGTATCAATCACAACCACATTCTTTGCAGGAGCTGTTCCCGTGTTCTGAAAATGTATTGTATAACTCAGCTGTTGTGTTGCTGAAATATTTCCTTCAGGCAATACGCTCTTCTCATTCGGATCGAACGGAATACCCACACAATTAAAAGGGAATGGTTTCACCCAATACGTTACGCTGTTATTTGAAGGAACTGAATCGCCGGCTGTTGGTGTAATGAACATGGAAACAAATATGCTATCGCCGGCTGGCACTGCACTTACGCTTCCTGTTAAGGCAACGCAATGTGTTTTACCTGCGTACGAAAGGCTATCGTAATTCCATATCAATGTATCACCACTTACGTGGGCTATGCTATCTGATATTGTTTTAGTAATATGGAAGGCAGTATCTAATACCAATTTCAATGCGCCCTTCATTTGCAAACAACGATTATTAAATATACATGCCTGAATCGATGCACTTGAGAAGCCCGGAGTATCAATACATACCTGTAAATTACCCGCAAGGTCGAAACCATTCGATGGTGACACAGTAACTACTTTGGTAGCCGTGCCCTGGCATCCAAAACTGTTAACTCCTGTAATTGTATAAGTTACTGTACTTGCAGGTGAGAACAATATCGTAGAACCTGTACTTCCTGATGGCGCCCAGTTATATGTTGTCGCTCCCGATGCTCTCAGCAATGTACCGTTACCTGTGCAAATACTTGAATCGCCGGTTACGGTTACCGTAGGTGAAGGAGCAACGTTAATGACAATACTATCTATACTACTGCAACCTGATGCTGTACCCGTTACAGTATATGTTGTGGTTACATTCGGATGAGCAGTTGTTGTATCATAAATAGTATCGGTCAATCCTTTTGACTTCATCCAAACGTATGTACTTGCACCTGATGCTGTTAATTGCGTACTGCTTCCTGCACAAATAGTCGGAGAAGCCGGACTTATTGTAAGAACCGGTGTAGTGATTTTGAGCACGGCACTATCTGATGTTAATGAGCACCCGCATGCAAACGAGCTAAGCACGCATTTATATTTATTCCCATTCATACCTGTTGTAGTAGCAATTCTCAATGTATCGGTTGTGGCGCCACTGTACCCCCCACCATTGCTAATGTTTATATAGCCGGAACCATTATTCACTTCCCACTGATAGGTGTCGCCACTTACAGCAGTTACAGTAAAATAAGTATTTGCCCCGCCACATACTGTAACAATGCCTGGATTTACCAGAAGAGGAACCTGCCTTATTTTACGTATAACATTATTATAATCATCGGCTATATATATAGAACCGGAATCATCTACAGCCACATCTATAGGAAAGATGAGCGAAGCCGCCGTAGCAGGTAAGCCATTACTTTTATTTCCTGACGATCCGTTACCGGCTACAGTTGTTATTATTCCGGCTGAATTCACTTTTCTCAGACGGCTGTTACCTGCATCAACTATATACATATTTCCCAAGGCATCAAATTTCACTGCCAGAGGCATATACATTTCTGCAGCTGTAGCAAGGCCATTATCGCCCGAAAATCCCTGGACTCCATTTCCGGCAACCGTGGTAATTATACCCGATTTATTTACCATGCGTATACGATTATTGTTCTGGTCAGCTATGTAAAGATTTCCGGCATTGTCGAACGAAATGCCCCACGGAAAATTCAGCTTAGCTGAGGTAGCCTGTCCACCATCGCCTGAATAGCCTCCTACTCCTATACCACTTCCAAAGCCATTACCTGCAATGGTGGTTATAATACCCGACTTATCTATTTTACGGATAACATTATTATAATTATCTGAAAAATAAATATTGCCAGAGGCGTCGAGTGCAATACCGCTTGGTATATTTAAATCAGCCTTTGTAGCCAGCCCGCCGTCTCCTTTATAAGCAGCGCTGTCCCTACCCGCAATAGTTACAATAACACCTGTTTTAGTAATTATTTTTTGCACCACATTATTGGTCTGATCTGTTATATAAACATTACCGGTATCGTCAAATGCAACACACGTAGGGTTGGCAAGTTTTGCCGCAGTGGCCTGCCCACCAGCGCCTGAATACCCGTTACTATCCTTTCCTGCTATGGTACTTATAATACCCGCAGTGTTAACCATTCGTACAACACTGTTACCGTTATCGGCTATGTAGGCATTACCATTTGCATTAAATGCAATTCCTGATGGGTACGATATTTCTGCAGCGTTCGCCGATGCACCATTCCCTTTGTAACCGCTTGTTCCGTTACCCGCAAATGCAAAAATGTTGTTATAGGCTGCGTTACATACGTATACATTTAATGTTACTGTATCTGAATTAATGCTACAACCACAACCGGTATTACTTAGCACACAAACATATTTATAACTGTTCATAGTAACAGCAGCTCCGGCAATATTAAGTGTGGTGGTGGTAGCGTTGGAATATACCCCGCCATTGGTAATATTATTAAAACCACTGCCGGTATTAACCTGCCACTGGTATGTAAAACCGCTTTCAAATGTTTGAGTAGTGAATGAAGTACTATTTGCCGAACATATTGCAATTGAAGATGGCTGGGTTGCAATAACAGCATGTGTAACCTTACGGATAACATTATTATCGTAATCGGCAATAAATACATTGCCTGCATAATCAACCACCATATCGTTAGGCTTATAAATTTCGGCAGCTGTAGCATTGGCTCCATCGCCCGTATATCCTGCAATGCCTTTACCGGCAATGGTATTTATTATGCCACTGGCATCAACCATTCTTACACGCTGGTTATATGTATCGGCAATATATATATTGCCTGCTGCATCTACCTTTACACCCAGCGGGTTATTTAATCTTACAGATGTAGCCTGCGCATTATCGCCTAAATAACCTGCATTCCCATTACCCGCAACAGTAGATATTATTCCTGTTTTACTTATCATACGAATACGGTTATTATTCTGGTCGGCAACATAAATATTACCTGCTGCATCAGCGGCCATACCCGCTGGAGTATTAAGCTCAGCGGCTGTAGCCTGCGCTCCATCACCCAAAAAACCAGTTGTTCCGTTACCGGCAAAGACTGAAATAATTCCTGCTGTATTTATTTTCCGGAGAATGTTATTGCCATCGGAAAAATAAACATTGCCTGAAGCATCTACCGCAATCCCAAAAGGAGAGATTATTTCAGCTGCTGTTGCTGCACCACCATTTCCGGTATTGCCTGATGTTCCGTTTCCGGCTATAGTACTTATTTTATTTGTTTTAGCACTCACCTTACGTATTCTATTGTCAGCCATGTCTGCTATATATACATTTCCACTATCATCCACGGCAATACCCCAAGGGCTATTAAGCGAAGCTGCTGTTGCTAACCCACCATCGCCAAGGGCACCTCCGCCACCGGCGAATGTGCTAATAACACCTGTTTTTGTTACCTTACGTATAACATTGTTGCCGCGATCAGATATATACACATTTCCTGATGCATCCATTGCTACACTTACCGGGGAATACAGTTCGGCCGCTGTGGCCTGTCCTCCATCGCCTATGTACCCACCATTGCCGGTACCTGCATTAAAACCATTTCCTGCTACGGTTGTAATTATCTGCGCCTTGGTAATTGTAAAGACGCAAACACAAACGAATAAAACAAGTGTAATTTTTTTCATTCAATTTTTGAATTGTGGATTTATTTATTCTGTGGATTTATTCCACCAAATGTACTAAAAAAAAGCACATTTTCAAATGTTATCGGTAGTTAGTGTTTTTGGCTGATTAAATGGTATGAATGGTTGAGCGGATTGCACTTGCTCAAACTGCTTTCAGGCTGTCTTACTGTTAGTTAACGAACTCACCTTGCAACATAGCGAAACAATGAAATAAGAAAACGAAAACATTGTGTACATTTAACATTCGAATTAGAGTTTGTAAAGCTCATTATTCGAAAAGTAACCATACTCCACCATGAAAAAAACATTACTCTTTTTATCAATTACTTTCCTCATCTTAAACACTGGGTATTCACAAACCAATGTAAGTGGCGGTATTTATGCAAATACTCTATGGACAAAGGCAAACAGCCCTTATATTGTTACCGGAGATATTGTTGTTTTTCCAGGCTATACACTTACCATACAGCCAGGCGTGGTTGTTAAATTCGACACTAACACTTCTATTGAAATAAGGCAGAGTACAATAATTGCAGTTGGTACTCCAACAGACTCTATTACGTTTACAAGTAATTCAAAAACTCCCGGCCCCGGCTCATGGAATAAGATAGAACTGAATGGCCAATTAACTTCAACATTTGCTTATTGTAACTTTATGTATGCCACTTCGGGGCTTGATGGTAGCCCTTCTGCAGGAACGGACTCAGCCTATTTTGAACATTCAGCATTCAGGTACAATACTAATGGAATATATAACTGCCAATTAATTAATGTAGATTCATGTAATTTTTATTACAATTCTGCAGGTATCAATGGGCTGGCTATTGGTTTTGTAACCTCATGTAGTTTTTTGCATAACCAAATCGGGGTAAGTGAAAATCAAAATGGCCGTATTAAAGGTTGCATTATTGAATATAATAATAAAGGTATGTACTCTTTAATTAATGGTACTGTAGATAATTGTATAATTAAATATAATTATAATGGAGTCTTTAATCTTAATGGTAATTATGGGTCTGCTTTTAAGAATACCATTATAGATTCCAATAAAAATAATGGTATTCAGCTTGATATAGGGTTTGGAAATACTGATACTATAATGAATTGCAAGATTCGATATAACAGAGTAGGAATTAATGATTCATCGGGTGTTGATGGGTCTATTGAGCAAAGTACTATTCAGCAAAATATCATTGACAGCAATAAATACGGCATAATCTTGGATGAATCCAGCCAAATTTCATGTAACAGTATCTGCGCTAACTCTATCTATGATTTATATTACCTTGGAACAAATAATTTAAGGGTGCCGAATAATTATTGGTGCACAACAGATTCAGCTGCTGCACACGCCACAATTTATGATGGGCACGACAATATTACTTACGGTCTTATACTTGTAACTCCAATGGATACAGCACCATGCGCTAACATTGTGACAAGTGTAAAAAATATACCACTGCCCTCTGTTACCTCTTTTAAATTATATCCTAACCCATTTACAACAAGTACCACACTCAAATTTGAGAACCCTAAAAACGAGAACAGCACCTTGTCAGTATATAATTTTATGGGGCAGCAACTGATCTCAATTAATAACATTACTGCTAACCAAGTACAAATTAACAGAGGCGACTTGACAGATGGAGTTTACTTTTTCCAATTGAAAACAGACAGGCAACTAATGGCCAGCGGAAAATTTGTAATTCAGAAATAGATATTAGTTAACCTGCTCGTCCTGCAGCACCACACGCCCACCGTAGGTAACCGATTTAATAACCTTTTCGGCGGCAGCCACAGCCTTAGGCGGCAATGGGGCATAGTTTAAAAAGCCGGTATACTTCTGCCCGTTATTGTGTATCATCCAGTTCAATTCATACACCAGGTCCTGGGCCTGCACGGTGCTTCGGTTGTTATACGATTGTTCTTTATATACCATTATCCATGTAAAGCTACTGATAGGGTAAGCACCTTCAACAAGCGAGTTTGTTATACTTACGCGTGTATCGGCAGGTATATCGCAATCAGCAGCAAGGCTTACCGATTCAAGTGATGCCTTTATATATTTACCTGTTGAATTTTTAATTAATGCAAAGTCCATAAACTTTTGCAAAGCATAGGTAAGTTCAACATAACCTATAGCGCCTGCGGTCAGGCGTATATTTTCTGCCACACCCTCACTCCCCTTACCTGCAACACCAACAGGCCAGTTAGGTTCTTTCGCCGTTCCTACTTTTGTTCGCCATTCATCACTCACTTTTGAAAGGTAATCGGTAAACACGTATGTGGTTCCGCTACCATCCCACCTGTGTACAACAGTAATAGCTTCATCAGGTAATTTACCAGGTAAGATTGGTAAATGATCCATTACTTACATTGTCAGTACCGCCATTTCTTGACGGTTCTTGTTCTTCAGCAGTAAATTTGAAGGTTCCTGAA
>Ga0206929_1174_pt1 | contig 14796 bp, 17 predicted proteins | sample Alteio_BWOrgHeat_19_FD_152929 | JGI IMG/M metagenome (GOLD analysis project Ga0206929, IMG submission 152929) | Enriched cells from forest soil in Barre Woods Harvard Forest LTER site, Petersham, Massachusetts, United States -... | ecosystem: Environmental > Terrestrial > Soil > Temperate forest >...
TTAGCAGAGCCAGCCGGGCACACCTTAGACAAGTTTTTTTAAAGACCCGCTGAATTCCCCTTAAAAAATCATTCTAAAAATAAATTTGCGTAGTTGAATAACTACGCATATATTTGTAGTCAAATAGCTACGCAATGAAACTGACAAAATTATTCGACAGAAAAAAAGTGTAAACAACATTCAAAACAATAAAACAGAACTCTATATGCAGGTAATCAACAAATTCATGATGTTCGGCATCATTGTAAGCAATATGCCGAAGGCAAAAGTATTTTATGCAGACAAACTTGGTTTAAAGGTTACGAACGACCATCGCCAGGACGACAACCACTGGTGGGTGTCGCTTGCCCTCCCGGAAGGTGGAGTTGCGATCACCCTCACTACTTTTCATGAAAACTTCAAACCCGGCTCGACCTCGCTGTATTTTGCAACTTCTGACGTTGCTGCATCCCACAAAGTACTGAGCGATAAGGGCGTCAAATTGAACGATGTAAAAGATGATCTTTATGGTCCGGGCTCAGGCGTAAAATGGTTTAACCTGGCAGATCCTGATGGTAACCTGGTGCACCTGGTACAGGCATGAGCAATTGTTGCCTGACCCCAATATTCATCAAATAATATTTGAAAGAATGAACAGCAATAAAAAGAAATTGTCACCAGAACAACGTAAAGAACTAATCAGCATATTGAAAGCCCGTTTTGAAAAAAACCTAAAACGGCATAAAGGTCTTGAATGGGTCAAGGTACAAGCAAAGCTGGATTTGCCAGCCGGTGCAGAAAAACTATGGTCACTCAACGAAATGGAAAAATCTGGCGGTGAACCCGATGTAGTTGATTATGATAAAAAAACAGGCGAATACATTTTTTATGATTGCTCGGCGGAAAGTCCTAAAGGCCGCAGAAGTCTTTGTTATGACTGCGAAGCGTTGGAGTCAAGGAAAGAAAATAAGCCGGAAAATAACGCTGTTGATATGGCTGACGACATGGGTATTGAGCTTTTAACGGAAGAACAATATCGGGAGCTCCAGAAACTGGGAAATTTTGATGCAAAAACATCGAGCTGGCTGAAGACACCTGCTGGTATTAGAAAACTCGGGGGTGCCATTTTTGGTGATTTTCGTTTCGGTAACGTCTTCATGTATCACAACGGCGCAGAATCTTACTATGCTGCCAGAGGGTTCCGTGGTTCGCTGAGCGTATGAATCTTGTTCGTTGTTCATACTTGGAACCCGCAGGCTCCTGGCACGGAACTTGGGATTCCCCGACTTGTCTGAATGAGTTATTTTTGTTTTGATGAAAGCCTGCTCTTTCCTGCCCGCCGCGACAAGGATGATCTATGACATGAATCTCCAGCACCACCTGCAAGGAGTGACTTTCGAATGTCCCGATGAAGCGCTGAAAGAAAAGCAAATCGTCGTCCGTTGCCTGATCAATGGAGAGAATGCCAGCAGCGCTGACATTGATAAGATATTTTCGGCGAGCAGGTCAAATGGAACTTCATTGTACTTTATAGACGAAAGAAAATTCACGGATATTAACCCCGATGTCATTTTCACACAGGATACCTGCGAGGTTTGTCAGATCGATTCCAAATGCACGGCTGCGGCTGTCGCAAGACTGAACAAAAAGCCGGAGATTATTTCACTAAGTCCTGATCATCTGGAAGATGTTTTTTCAACGGCCCTGACAATTGCCTGCGCACTCGGTGAGGAAGAAAAAGCTTCCGCCTATATTTCATCTTTAAAAAAAAGAACCGGCCGCATTTTAGCGGTAAGAAACGAAAATGGACTGCCTGCGGTAACGGTGATGCTGATGGAATGGATGGATCCCGTTTATCATTGCGGTCACTGGATCCCGGAACAGATAGCCCTTGCGGGTGGTCATGACAAACTGGGGACACCCGGCGGATACAGTGCGGTCGTCCCCTGGGAGAAAATCCTGAACTACGATCCGGAGGTTATATTTATTGCTCCCTGCGGTTTTGAAACAGAACGTACGGGAAGAGAATTGCATGTTTTAAAAAACAAAACGGGCTGGGGTAATTTAAGAGCGGTCCGCAACCATCGCGTCTTCCTGATCGATTTTGATCTGTTTACACAGCCCTCGGCAGCCACACTTGTTGACGGGATCGAACTCATGGCAGCACTCCTTCATCCGGATTTCTTTTCGATTCCTCCCCATCTTCAACACAAGTATCATCATGAATGGTAAAATACCGGTCATTATGGCCTGGAGCGGAGGCAAGGACAGTGCTTATGCGTTTTTTCAGCTGATGAAGGATGGACGTTATGAGGTGACGACGCTGCTGAGCACGATCAACGGAAATAATAACAGGCTCTCGATGCATGGCGTACGGGAAGAATTAATTGAAGAGCAGGCTGCGAATATTGGCATTCCGTTGGTCAAAGTGTATGTCTATGAAGGAAATAATGAGGAGTACGAAGATTGTATGAGCCGTGCGCTCATCAATGCAAAAGCCACAGGCATAAAAACGATCGCCTTTGGTGATATTTTTCTCGAAGACCTGCGGGCATACCGGGAGAATCAAATGAGAAAAATAGGAATGAACTGCCTCTTTCCTCTCTGGAAAATCCCTACTCTTGAACTTGCACACAATTTTATTGCAGAAGGATTTAGAACCATCACCTGCTGTGTTCACAATGGCTATCTGGATGAATCCTGGTGCGGAAGGTTTGTCGATAAAGAATTTCTGCGGTCGCTTCCACCGGGTGTAGATCCCTGCGGGGAAAACGGAGAATTTCACAGCTTCTGTTTTGAAGGCCCGATTTTTAAAAAGGTCCTGTCCATCATTGCCGGTGAGAAAATATACAAGGACCTTGATCAAAAGACGGGATTCTGGTTCTGCGACCTGAAAGCATGCAACGTTTCTTCTGTAAATCAGATCAGTAAATAAAGAGTTATGAAGGCCGTATTCGTTTTGATATTTCTGATGCTGATGGGCTGTAGCAAGCACTCAAGTCAACCATCTGTACTGGCAGGAAACTGGAGACTAAATTCCTACATACAATCCGTTATGGGAAACGGAAGCTGGCAGGCGGCAGATTCCTTAAACCCCAAATACATTCAGTTTAATGCGGACGGAACGCTGACGTTTTCAGCTTCTGATCAGGCCGACTTTAATAATGCGAGCCGGTACCAGGTGACGAGCGATACCACGATGATTTTTTACGAAGCATACGGAACAACACCCATAAAGTTTTACCTGGCTGATACCGTTCTGACAATGTATCCCGGATGCATGGAAGAATGTGTCGATAGATATACACGGGTTCAGCAATAGTAAAAACGATTCCTGATTGTTATTTCTTTAGCCTGTTCGACGCTGATTTTTTTGCGGCCTTTTTAGCCTTTCTCTGAAATTTATTTGCCGGTCTTTTGGTTTCAGATGCAGTCTTTTTAACTGGTTTACTTCGGGCTGGCTTTTTTGTCGTTGCCTTCTTTTTCGTTGGCTTTTTAGATCGGGCCGTTGCGGCTTTTTTACTTTTAGCCAGTCTCTTTTCAACGGCCTTTTTGACAACTTTAAACTCCGTTGAAACGGCCTCCGCAACTTTATCTTTAACGTCCATCATTTGGGTGCCGATGCCGCTCATGATTTCGCCGGCCCGGTGGAGGAGACTATTATCCTCTGCAACTGTCCGATTTTTCGGTAATTTTTTTTCCATCTAATAAACTTACGAAAAAAACCCGATCTCGTGACGATCATAATGGAGCACAAAACACAAGTGCTCTGCTATTTCACCTGGCAATCATATAACTCATTCCGATCTGAAAACTGGACGCCTTGGTTCCGAAATTGAACTGCATGAATCCGGTGCTGCGTTTGGTGGTGATGTGAAATGTCGTGCTGAAATATGAAACGGGATATATACCGTAGGTATCTTCTTTTGTATAATTTCCCTGCGGATTCAACAGCATACTGAGCGAGAATTTCAATCCGTACTGCGTATTCCAGCGGTTGTGCCAGAGTGATTCCGTATAGATCCCGATGATTCCGGTAAAATTGTTTTTGAATATGATATTGGCGGCGGTATCCGGCAGACTCTCCCGGAATCTGTAGTAGTCGCCGAATTCTTTTTGCAGTGAGAATTCGAAACCCAGATACCTCCATTCCATATTGCGAAGTGTCTTTAAGCCATTGATGCCGGCGGAAACGCCATAAGTACCGAAGAAATATTGATCGGCCGGGATATGGTAAAAGCTGTCAATGGGTTGGCCTCCTCCTCCGATGAACCCAGGCTGGCCTGGTGTATAATGTGAATTGTAAAAATCCAATACACCATAGGTTCCCATCGTAATATTGGCTCCGTAGAAAGCCTGTGCCTTTCCCAGATTGTGACTCCGGTAAATATTTGCCTGACCGGCTCGCACCCAGTCTTTGCCCTGATCATTCGCTGTCCCTGTTGAGAATACCAATCCGCCGTACCAGGCGCTTTTAATGGAATCCGATCTGAGCGGAATAGTATGATACGGAAGTGATTGTGAATCGGTGGGACTCAAATACATTCCCTGACGGTGAACCAGGCAGCCGCTAAGCAGCAGGCAGATAGAAAAAAGGCTGCAGGGTCTCTTGTTCATTTGGCGGGGAATGTTAGAAATTTACAACATTTCCACGTGCACGGATTGAAAAAGTGGACACGCACTCAACGCTTTGAACGACGAATGAATTCTGATTATGGATGCTTTTAAAAATGTGAATAGGCGGCACCCGTTGCAAAATCGGGTAGACCCTTATGGTCAACTTATCCGCACGCCGGCGCGGGGAGCCTGGATGGGAAACCGGGGATTGATCCACGACGAAAATCAACGGATAGTGCGGGCATTCAGATTAAAAGCATGGATAATCTGCCGGCTGGAATTCAAAAGCCGCCACCGTGAGGTCATGACGCCCAACCGGTATACCGAGCTTTTCTTCCTGGATGAGGCAACGGCATTTTCTGCAGGGCACCGTCCCTGCGCCGAATGCCGCCGCGAAAACTACATTCGTTTTAAAGTGGCGTGGCTGGAAGGCAATCCAATTTATCACTTCAATTTAAAGACCCCGATCGCGAAAATCGACGAAATAATTCATGGTGAACGAATGGATGCACATGGACGGAAAGTCACCCATATCGCCCGGCTGGACAAATTACCGGTTGGCGCATTCATAGAACAGAACGGCAGGCCTTTTGCAGTGATAGGACCAAACCGGATTGCTGCCTGGACACCTACCGGCTATGAACAGACGATGGAGCTTAGCGGGGAAACCGAAGTGAGCGTACTTACTCCTAAATCTATCATAGACATGCTCCTGGCAGGATACAAACCACAGATAGCTGCTCAAAATGCGCTTTATGTCCCTTGAATCAATGGTGGATCATAGTTTGAAAGTGCCATTACAGGATAGTATCCTGTTAACATTGTATATAAAACTTTCCCCGCATTATTGGGTAAATTGCCTCGGTTTTGAAAAACCCCAAGCTGAGTTGATATAAAATAAACAGGAGATGAATAAAAAATTATTTTTCAGTGTGTTCATTTGTGTTGCGATGAGCTCCGGGCTGTACGCACAAAAAATGAGAATTGATACCATTGCAGTAGCTATCCTCGACCGCATGAGTGTGATGATCGGGGACCTGAGTTCCTGCCACGTCACGGTAAAATCAAATTATGATGTCCGAAGCCAGCATCTCGGACTCGTCAAACACGGGGATGAAGAGCAGTTGTATATGCAGGGACCCGATAAATTACTGATACGTTCCCAGGGCGACCGGGGTGACCGGAATATATTCTACAACGGACAGATGCTTTGCTATTATTCTGTGGAGAAAAATCAATATGCCACAATTCCGCTTTCTGCGCCGATCATGGAAATGATAGATACGGTGCATAAGCTGTACAATATAGATTTTCCCGCGGCCGATTTCTTCTACCCGTCCTTTGTTGATGACATACTTTCCGAATCAAACTATCTCATTTATCTCGGTATGACAAAAGTAGACGGCAAAGATTGCTTTCATATTGCCGGAACGATGGCAGACAAAAGCTTCCAGTTCTGGGTATCAGACGATGGGTTGAACCTTCCGATAAAAATGGCGATCGTGTATACGAGCCGTGACATGAATCCGCAGTATGAAGCCACGCTCACTGACTGGCAGATCAATCCGGTACTGCCAGGCGCGCTATTCGAATTCATCGCACCTCCGAAGGCAAATACAATTAAGATGGCTAAAGCGCCGGTAAAGAAATAAAATTATATGTCCGCTAAAATTCGTGATATGAAATCGTCTTTCCATATTTTACTTTTTCTGGTTACCGCCTTCTTCGTGGTTGCTTTGCTGGCTGTTCCTGCAGAAACCAGCGCCCAGCGTTTTAGTCATTCCAGCGCCGGTGGAGGCGGCAGACCATCTGCTCCATCACAAAATTTTAGCCGTCCGGCACCAGCGCCTGTGAATCGTCCTGCACCCGCCGTAAATCGTCCGTCTCCGGCCATGAGCCGTCCGGCACCGGCGCCTGTGGAAAATCGTCCAACCATCAATGGAGGGAGTTATAATGCCGGCAACCATAATTATAACCAGCATCCGGTTGCAGCAAGACCACCCGTGAACGTTCATCAAAATGTTAACGTCCAGCGCAATGTTACTGTGCACGAAAATGTGAATGTCTATCACAATCATTATCAGCCGCCGCATGCCTATGTCTATCATCCCTATCATCCGTATTACTGGGGTCATAACTGGCACCCGGTCGGATTTTTCGCAGCTTCGCTTGCCACAGATGCCATTCTTTTATCCATCGCAAACCAGCAGTATTATTACGATCAGGGTGTATACTACCAGCCATCATCCGGTGGATACGCAGTAGTTGCTGCACCAACTGGCGCATTGGTCAGTTTCCTGCCTCCGGGATATGAAACAACGTCTGTTGGTAACGACGAATTCTTTTACTATGGTGGAACTTTTTATATCGACACGGGCAACGGCTATCAGGTTGTGGCAGCGCCGGTCGGAGCCATCGTTACGCAGATTCCCGACGGAGCCGTCCAACAGAATATCAATGGAGAAAGTTATCTTCTTTACAACAATGTGTATTACCAGCCGATATCACAGGATGGTCAGGATGCCTATCAGGTGGTGCAGCTGAACTAAGATCATATTTGTAAACAGTGCTTGGTTCCTGCCTCAGGGCAAATCCCCTGGATATATCGGTTTAATGGCCGGACAACTTCCAAAATGAGTATCCTGTTATTTTAGCAGGACCCATGCTATATTCTTTCCATTTCACACTGGTCGTTTTTTTCTGATAGATGGCCAGAGATATAATTGCCAGACTTCCTTCGTTTTGGTCAATTGCATAAATCCAGATTACCTGGACATCTCTCACATACTCCTATTTTCAGTCTTACCAGCTTCTACATTTGTTCTACATTCGTTCTATATCGGTTCAATATTACTCCATAGTAAGTCCGGTAATACCGGACTTACTATGGACTTACACAAAATGTATATAGAAGGAATATAGAAGGAATATAGAACGAGCATAGAACCCTTATGCCGTCCCGAATCATTGACGCTATATATAGATGACCCGTTCATGCTTTCTAATCCAATTCCGAGTATTTTTGACACACAGAAATAATCAGACACAATATGTCACAACAAAATTCCCGTCGCCGGTTCATCAAAAACAGTATGCTGGCTTCAGCCGGCTTTTATATTATTCCGCGGCATGTTCTGGGCAGGGGTTATACAGCACCGAGCGATAAATTAACGATAGCCAGTGTGGGTGTTGGAGGCAAGGGAGCCGACGATATTGACCATTTCGACAAAAGCGGAAAGGCCAATATTGCTTTTTTATGCGATGTGGATGATGTAACGGCTGCGGATACCCGGAAAAAATTTCCACAGGCAAAATACTACAAAGATTACCGCGAGATGCTTTCAAAGGAATCCAAGACCATCGATGCTGTTTCCGTTTCAACGCCGGATCATACGCATGCGGTGGCCGCCATGGCTGCCATGCAACTGCACAAACATGTATATGTACAAAAACCACTGACACACGATATATATGAAGCAAGGATGCTTACGGAAGCGGCTCACAAATACAAAGTCGTTACTCAAATGGGAAACCAGGGCGCATCGGGTGATGGCGTCAGACGATTGATTGAATGGTATAGGGCAGGCATCATCGGCGATGTTCACACAGTATATTGTTATACGGACAGGCCCGTCTGGCCGCAGGGCATCGACCGTCCGGGCACTGCTTCCGCAATTCCGGCTACACTGGATTATGATCTCTGGCTGGGTACGGCTCCGCAAAAAATTTATTTCGAGGGACTACTTCCTTTCAACTGGAGAGGATGGTGGGATTATGGTACCGGCGCGCTGGGCGATATGGCCTGCCATATCATGGCTCCGCCATTCGCCGTACTGGGATTGGGATATCCTGTTTCTGCTGAATGCAGTGTGGCATCCCGCTATGCGGAAAACTGGCACCCGGCATATGCACCCGAGAGCGGACCTATTTCATCGCATATCACGCTGATATTTGAAGGTAAAAATGGAAAACCCAATGTGGAATTGCATTGGATGGACGGCGGGATTCAGCCGACAAGGCCCGTAGAACTAGGATCCAATGAACTCATGGGCGATGGAGGAAATGGCGCGATTTTTATCGGAACAAAAGGTAAAATGATGTGCGGCACTTACGGTATCAACCCACAACTCCTGCCTACCAGCAAAACGCATACGGACAATACACCGCAAACCATTGCACGCGTGCCGGGAGGAGATGAAGGTCATTATGCCGCCTGGATCGATGCCTGCATGGCGGGATACGGCAGTGAAAAAGCAAAAAACCTGAGTTCTAATTTTGATATTGCGGGCCCACTGACTGAATCGGTACTCATGGGAAATCTCGCAATCAGAAGCACGAACATTCAAAGAAAAAACGGTGAGAATATTGAATACCCGGGCCGCAACATCAAGCTGTTGTGGAATGGTCCCGAAATGCGCATCACAAATTTTGAAGAAGCGAATCAGTTTGTCAAACGTACGTATCGGTCAGGCTGGAGTTTAAATGTATAACTGTTCATTTGGTAGTTAAGTTCCCACCTGACTGATCAATAGTCCATTCGTTTCAAAACTAGTCATTCAGTATTTTTTCCAGATCCTTGGATTTCAGATTATAACTTACCGGGGTATATTTTTTATAAAGATATTTCTTGTCTTTGGTATCTATAACGGAAACATATTTATCCGTGGAACTTTTTACATATTCAAACAGGAGCCGGCCCCTTTTTTCATTTTGGAAAATCTGAAAAAGTTCTGCGCTGCTGCACACCCGGTAAGGCGCGCCATAAGCAGAGAACTCCAGGTCGGAGTTTTTCTTTTCCTTCCCGTTGAATTTATTAAAACTCATGAAATCCGTATTCAGAATAAAAAGTGTATCCTTTCTGGCCAGCCTGCTCAAATTCGGATCACGCATATCGGCATATAACCAGGGGCGATATTTGTTTTTCAAATTGGCATCCACAATACCCAGATTCGCGCTTAGCATAACGGGAGTCCAGTTGTAGAACTGTCCATGATCATATAATTTTCCGATTACGTCATTTTTCTTCGAAACATACGCACCCGAAAAAAGCGTGGAGGAATTGGGATATAATTCTATCCGGCAAAATGCGTCGGTCTGAAGCTTCTTTTTCTTGGTATCAAAATGATCGTAAGCCTGAAGAGTAAGATAGTAATGTGTATTGGAATAGGAACCGGTACTGCTGTAGGTCGTCGTGGTAATCCCTTCGATGATGAAATATGAATAATCGGGGTTGCCATAATATGTATCGAACTCATTGATGTCGGCAAAAATGAGCGGTGTGATCGTCCAGCTGCTGCTCAATGATTGTTTTAAGGAATCCAGTGAAGCCTGGTCACCCTTGCGGTAAAAAAATACTGTTTTAGTCGCAAGCAATTTATTCATCTGATCGTCGGTGAAATGTTTCTCCAGGAAATGCAATTCATCTTTTCGATCTGCCGCCGGTGACTGGGCCATTTTTTTAAAGCAGGAAGCGCATGTAAGAACGAACAATAGGAGAGGTAATAAAATCTTTTTCATGAGTTGTTTGTTGGGTGGAAAATGGTTATGTCGGGTATTGTATATGTAACGAAAAATATGGCTTTTCATTTTGTATTTCCCCTTTTTACTGAAGAAATCGGGTGGTAAGAGTAAACACCTAGAGCCCCGGCCCGCCGAAATCAAAATATGCTTAAATTGTCGGGTATACCTTCGTCAAAATGAAAATTTCCATTCCCCTCTGGACAATACTTTTCCCAGTCCTGGCCTGTCTGGCTTTTTGGCTCAGTCATTATATTCACTGGCCTCTTTTTTTTATTTTTTCTACCGCCGCTTTGATCGGTGCAGTTCTGAGCGCTGTTCACCATGCGGAATCAATTGCTCACCGGGTGGGGGAGCCCTTTGGAACGTTGGTTCTCGCTCTGGCGGTTACGATGATAGAAGTATCACTGATCGTTTCACTGATGTTCGCCGGCGGACATGATACTTCGGGATTGGCGAGGGATACTGTTTTTGCCGCCGTCATGATCATTTTAAACGGCATGGTCGGACTGAGTATTTTTGCCGGTGGCGTAAAATACAGGGAGCAGAATTTTTCATTGCAGGGCATCAGCTCCGCGCTTACCATACTGGTAGCTGTGTCTGTCATTACTTTGATACTTCCGAATTTTACCGTCAGCGCTCCCGGCCCCTTTTACAATAAACAGCAGTTGATTTTTGTCGGGATCGTAACATTGATACTGTACGGAACATTTGTCCTGGTTCAGAATGTTCGTCATAAAGATCATTTCAAGGATGCCGCGGAAGAAGAATCCCACGACGAAAAACCCAGTCTGACAACGACCTGGCTGAGCGTCCTGTTTCTGATCATCTGTCTTGGAGCGGTAGTATTTCTTGCGGAATCACTGGCGCCCGGTCTGGAGTCATGGGTGAAATCCATTGGAGCACCGGTTTCGCTGGTAGGTGTTATCATAGCGCTGGTGGTGCTGCTCCCCGAAGGACTGTCTGCCTACCATGCAGCCAGGAAAAATAAATTGCAAAAAAGTCTCAATCTTTCGCTCGGCTCCGCCCTGGCGAGTATTGGTCTGACCATTCCTGCAGTATCCTTTGTTTCCCTGTACACAGGTCTGCCACTTTCCCTGGGTATCGGAACCGGTGCAACGGTTCTTTTTATATTATCCTTGTTTGTCATCATCTTATCGCTCAGCACGGGAAAAACAACCATTTTGCAGGGCGTTGTTTTACTCGTCATTTTTGCCATCTATATTTTTACTATTATTTTTCCCTGATGGTTTGACTTCAGGTCGAAAGCGGGTTGACCGTTGACTTATTAAATATGCTGAAAAATCTTTTCCAGGGACCGATTTCCTCTTCATATTGTTTGGCCATAACCCTTGATATCTGGCAAATATGGGCCAGATCATGGACCACCCAGGTGGCCAGCAGCTGTTGCAGGGTCGCATCCCCAAATTCGGGATGAATGCCTTTCATTTTCAGCATTTCTTTCGTGAAAGTCTGTTCTTCCATTTTTCTAAGATTATCGGCCCTCAGTATTTTAAACTCATTGATCAAATCCGCCAAGGTTTTTCCCCTGCTTTCTTCAAACTGGGCAAACATGTCAAAGGGTGTGAATTTCTTGTTATCAGCCTCACTGAGAATGATCATCATTCTGGGTATCCAGTCGGTTTTTTCTCCATGAATAAGATGCCCCATTACATCGTAGGGAGACCACGTTCCTTCCCCTTCATTTTGAGAGACCCAGGGTTCACTTAAACCGCCTAAAAGGGTTTCGAGCACAAAAGGGGTTCTTTTCAGAATATCCAAAGAATCACCAATATTGAATTGCATATAAACGGTATTAAATATTCGCTAAGTTAGCATGATCAAACCTCAAGCATGTCCGCTCCCGACGATGTCACCTTAAAAATCACATTAAAATTTTATTATGAAAGCATTGCACCGGAATTTATTGTTTACGATGGGTTTAATGGTTTGCCTGGCGGGTTCAGCTCACGCTCAACCCGATAAAAGCCGGATCCGTGTAATCATGTTCGGCGCCCATCCGGATGACTGCGATGAAATGAGCAGTGGCACTGCGGCCCTTTTTGTTCAGATGGGTTATGCCGTCAAATTTGTTTCTGTAACAAACGGCGATGCCGGTCACCAGACTATGAAAGGGAAGGAGCTTGCCAAAAGAAGATATGCAGAAACACAGGAAGTGGCAAAACGTCTGGGTATCACATACGACGTGCTTGACAATCATGATGGGCTGTTGATGCCGACACTGGAAGTCAGGTTGCAAATCATCAAAGAGATCCGCGAATGGAACGCAGACCTGGTGTTCGCTCCCCGTCCGAATGATTATCACCCGGACCATCGTTACACCGGTGTACTGGTGCAGGATGCAGCATATATGGTGGCGGTTCCCAATATCGAACCGGAGGTCCCCGCCCTGAAGAAAAACCCTGTTTTCGTTTACTATCAGGATCGTTTTCAAAGGCCCAATCCCTTTCGTCCGGATATCGTAGTGGATATCAGCAGCACGTATGGTAAAAAAATTTCCGCACTGGATGCGCATCAGTCCCAGATGTATGAATGGCTGCCCTGGATCGGACATTATTCCGATGAGGTCCCTAAAAGCGAAGAAGACCGCATCAAATGGCTCACCAAAAGAACTGAGAGACCCATCACCCCCGCAATGAGCGCCTCACTTGAAAAATGGTATGGAAAAGAGCGCGCTAATAAAGTTCAGTATGTGGAAGCATTCGAAATTTGTGAATACGGCGCCCAGCCCAAGGACGATGATATAAAAATATTATTCCCGATGCTCGGTAAATAAAAGGATTCCATCCGCAAAAACGGAATCATATGCGATTTCCTGCCTGGATATTTTTTGCCTGTTTTTTTCAGTTTCTTTCGTTGTCTGCAGTGACTGCAAGGAGCCAGGCCGCCGACACAACGGTGCTGTTTGTAAATAAAACGAACGATTTTGAAATAACTGGAGATGGGACTGCTGTTAACTGGAGCAATGAAAAATGGCTGTCATTGCCGAAAAGAAATGAAAACGGGCCTGATTATATCACAAGGATGAAGATTCTCTACTCTGACTCGGGTATCTATTGCCTGTACTACTGCCAGGATGATAAATTAACATCCACACTGCGGGAGGATTTTTCAGACCTGTTCAACGAAGATGTGGTGGAAGCTTTTTTCTGGACGGATGAAACGGTGCCCATCTATTTTGAATATGAACTGTCGCCATTTAATTATGAATTGCCCATACTTGTGCCGAATATCAAAGGAAATTTCCTTGGATGGCGGCCCTGGCATTACGAAGGAAACCGCAAAACCCGGCACGCTACCCATGTATTCAGGAATAACGGCAGTGTTACCGCATGGACCGCTGAGTTTTTTATTCCTTACAGGCTGCTTAAACCCATGACGAATATACCTCCCTCAAAAGACAGCCACTGGAGGGCCAATTTTTATAGGATAGATTATGACAAAAAAGTGTCCGACTGGTCCTGGCAGCACACGAGGACCAATTTTCATAACTACGAAAGATTTGGAACACTTGTATTCAAATGAGGAATGAAATCCGTGCCCCTGAAATCTTTACTTCACGGCCAGTAAATCAACTTTTTCAATCACGGGATCTTTTGCCAGCAGATTGGGTGCATTTTTCATCAATGCCTGGGCAATCTGACCTCCCAAATGTGCATTTCGTCCCTCTTCATTTTCAAAGCTGTCAAAAATTCCAAACGTAGAGGGCCCTAGTTGCAGAGCGAACCAGTGAATGGTGAATTTTTCCTGTTGCGCCAAAGGCAAAGCGCCCTTAATGAAATCTGCTACTTCTTTTTCTTTCCCCGGTTTGGCTTCGAGCCTGACCAGTAACCCAAATTTTGCCATGATGAATCATTTTATTTTTAAAGCCTATAAATAATAAACGTATTTGCCAAGCATTGGTTTACCCGGCATCGTAAAAAATGGAGATGGGTATCACAAAAATAAAAGGCTGTCTCCTTTGAGACAGCCTGTAGAATTGATTGTTTCAGAATGGAGATCGTCGGATCATGCATGCATGGATGCTTCCGCAGATACGGCCACTTCTTCAGCCGCACTTAATATAAAATCGCCTACTTCATCCGGATGAGATACCATGGAAGCGTGGCTCGATGGCAATGAAATGGTTTTTGCTTTGATGCGCTGAGCCAGGAACTGCTCCGCCTGTGGTGGGACCATCCGGTCATTCAAAGACACCTGGTACCAACTCGGAAGATTCTTCCAGCCTGCATCTGTTATTTTGGCTTCGAAGCTCGCGACAGACAATGGCTTTTGTATGGCAGCCATAACAAGTGCTTCCGTTTTGTCCACGTCCTGACAAAAATTATCTGCAAACATTTCCCGGTCGATCCATAAAAATCCATATTTATCCGGTCTGAAGGCCGCCGCACCGGGAGGTGTAACTGGACTGGTTGCCGATAATATTGCGAGACTTTCTCCCTGATCCAACGCAAAGGCAGCTAAATAAACGAGTCCGACTGCTTTCGGACAAAGGTGAGCAGCTTCTGTAATAACCGCGCCTCCATAGGAATGCGCAACAAGCAATACAGGACCTTCCAGGGCCTCTGCCGCACGCCGGACTGTTTCCACATCATCCTCAAGCGACGTTAATTTCTGCTGCGTTGCCACTGTATTATAGCCTGCTTCCTTTAAAATGGGAAT
>Ga0206929_1175_pt1 | contig 14700 bp, 7 predicted proteins | sample Alteio_BWOrgHeat_19_FD_152929 | JGI IMG/M metagenome (GOLD analysis project Ga0206929, IMG submission 152929) | Enriched cells from forest soil in Barre Woods Harvard Forest LTER site, Petersham, Massachusetts, United States -... | ecosystem: Environmental > Terrestrial > Soil > Temperate forest > O...
ACTGGCTGCTGCCGCTCAATTAAATTCGGCTGGCCATACAGTGACTGTTTTTGAAAGAGATGATGCACCCGGTGGTTTGCTGCGTTATGGCATTCCCGACTTCAAACTGGAGAAATGGATCATTGATCGCAGAATCAACCTGCTTGAGCTGGAAGGTGTCATATTCCGCTGCAATATGAATGTAGGTTTGGATATCCGGATAGATGAACTGACCCGTGATTTTCATGCGATCATACTATGCGGCGGTTCAACTATTCCCAGGGATCTGGCTGTACCCGGCCGGGAACTGAAAGGAACTTATTTCGCCATGGATTTTCTGAAACAGCAAAATAAAAGAGTTCGTGGTGTTCCGGTATTGGAAGAAGATATTTTTGCCACGGGTAAAAATGTGATCGTAATAGGTGGTGGTGATACCGGAAGTGATTGTGTCGGAACTTCAAACCGGCATGCTGCCAAAACGATTACCCAATTTGAATTGCTTCCACAGCCGCCAAAAGAAAGAACGGCCTATATGCCCTGGCCAACTTACCCCATGGTTATGAAAACAACGTCATCACACGAAGAAGGGGTCGAAAGGCAATGGGCCATGGCCACAAAGGAATTCATTGGTGATGAAAATGGAAATCTGAAAGCGCTCAAAATTGTTCAGTTGGACTGGAAAATGGCAGAGGACGGACGACCGGCAAAATTTGTGGAATCACCCGGAACAGAAGAGATCATCCCCTGCGAGCTCGCCTTATTAGCCATGGGATTTCTACATCCTCAACAAGAAGGACTTGTGAATGAATTGGGGATGGAGCTTGATGAACGCGGTAATGTACGGGCGACAGAAAAATCCTATCAGACGAATATCAGAAAAATATTTACTGCCGGCGATATGCGCCGGGGTCAGTCGCTGGTCGTCTGGGCTATTAGCGAGGGCAGGGAATGCGCCCGTAAAGTGGATGAATTCCTGATGGGGTCTTCCTTGCTTGAAACGAAGGATCATTCATTGATTGGAGTCACTTATTAAGCTTAACGCTCAAAGCGTAAAGCGTGAAGCCGTATTAGGCCGTCATTCAGATACACACAATAAACAGCACCTTACCGGTGCTTTTCTTTTTTTAATTTCTGCCATTCTTTAAATTTTTAGGCTTTATGCTTTACGCTTTAGGCTTTAGGCTTTGCTGAGGATAACCCTTAAATTTATAGTAATAAATATTTATGGACTATCATCTAATGCTCAATAAAGTTGAGCAATACGCCAGAGATTCCTTTGATCATACAAATCTGAACAATCTGCCTTACCACAATCTCCGGCATACGGAATCTGTAGCTACTTATGCCAGGCAGATTGCCCGTCATTACCAACTTGGTGAGCGCGATTATTTTGTCGTCGTTGCTTCAGCTTGGCTGCATGATCTCGGGTATACATTGGAAAGAGCGAATCATGAAGCAGAAGGTGCCGGAGCTGCCGCTGTATTTCTCGGAAATCTCGGTCTGCCGGGTGCAGATATCGATGCTATAAAGGGTTGTATTCTGGCAACGAAATTACCGCAGGATCCGCACAATCTGCTCGAAGAAATCGTTTGCGACGCTGATCTCTACCACCTGGGCACTTCACATTTTAGTGAACTAAGTAAGACAATGCGAAAAGAAGCAGAAGAAGTGTCGAATATCAAAATATCAAAAGACGACTGGAGAATAAAAACCATCAATTTCCTTGAATCACACACCTATCGTACAGAATATGCAAAGTTGCTGTTGAACGACCAGAAACAAAAAAATCTGGAGGAACTGAAAGAAAAATCCGAATCTAATTTTCAGCACGATCTGCATCCGAAATCGTCACTCGTAATTAATGACCATCCGGATGATGCAAAACATCACCAGGAAAAACACAAGAAAGGCAAAGAAAAAAATGATCGGCCCGAACGTGGAATAGAAACCATGTTCCGGGTGAGTTCCTCCAATCATCAGCGTTTGAGTGATATGGCAGACAATAAAGCACATATCATGATCACTGTGAATTCGATCATACTTTCAGCCGTGATCAGTTTACTGTTGCGAAAACTGGATGAAAACAGCTATTTAATGATTCCGACATTTATGTTACTTGCTGCCAGCCTGATTACCATTATATTTTCTATACTCGCTACCCGTCCGACCATCCCCAATGGTATATTTTCAAAAAAAGATATTGAAGAAAAAAAAGTAAACCTGCTATTCTTTGGAAATTTTTACCGGATGAAACTTCCTGATTATAAGGAAGGAATGGAAAAGATGATGGCCGACAAGGACTATCTGTACGGAAGCCTGATCATGGATGGATTTGCGCAGGGGAAAGTTTTGGGGAAAAAATATCAGCTTCTTAGAATTTCTTACAACGTATTTATGTTCGGATTGATCTTGTCGGTGATTGCATTTATAATTGCTTCGGCATTTTATGGAAAATAACCATCCGAGTTTTATCATATTTTTTTTCTGCACCCTGGCAGTCACCAGTTCCTGCGAAAGTCAGCAGCAACCGTATACATCGCCACCCGGTTATAATTTTAATAATCCGAAACGCTTTAGAATGCCAAATATTCTGCGGGAAATATCGGGGATCGCTTTTTATAAGGCAACCGGTGATACTTTATATGCTGAACAGGATGAAGACGGCAAAGTGTTCCGTTTTAAATTAGGGGACGCAAACTTACAGGTTACCCGCTTTGGGAAAAAAGGAGATTTCGAGGACATATCCCTCGTCAATAATAATGTTATTATGCTAAGAAGTGATGGCGTATTATTTAGTTTTCCGTTGTCCGAAGTACAGAAAAAAGAAACGGCCAAAGTGAAAATATTCGAAGACCTTTTACCGGATGGTGAGTATGAAGGGCTGGCTTCAGATGACATGAACAACAAACTGTATGTGCTTTGCAAACATTGTCGCGAGGAAAAAACGAACAAATGGGGAGGTGGCACCATATTACATGTGGATACCGCGGGTGCACTGACTCCTGCAGGGAATTTTGAACTGGATATTAAAGAAATCGATGCGATCTCCCATTCACGAAAAATAAATTTTCATCCATCCGCCCTGGCTCAAAATCCGTTGACCAAAGAATGGTTTATTCTTTCTTCCGTTAATAAAATGCTTGTCGTAGCCGACCAAAACTGGAAGGTGAGATCTGTTTACCCATTAAATCCGTCCTTATTCGTGCAACCGGAAGGTATCGCCTTTGACCGGCAGCAAAATCTTTATATCTCAAATGAACGTGGCCTGTCGTCGGCCGCCACGATTCTGTTGTTTGTTTATAATAAAAATTAATCCGGATCAATATGAGAAGTTGATGCCCGAATCCCGGTGATAGTTCATAAGACGGACATGCAATCGAAAGTACCATAACTGCTGAAAAATGAAATCATTCCTATATCTCTGCATCGCAGTATTGGCTGTTCATGATGTGCAAGCACAGGATTCCGTTTTGCAAAGAGTTATCATGATCGGGGATGCCGGCGAAATAGACAAAGAACAGCAGGCTGTCATCCCCACTGCCTCTGATATGATAATTCCTGGCAAAACCACGGTCATTTATCTGGGGGATAATATTTATCCAAGAGGTATGGGCTTACCGGGAAGCCATGAAGAAGAAACAACTAAAAAGATTCTGCAATCCCAATTTAATCCTATGCGTAGCAAAGGGGCGTCGGTTTATTTTATCCCGGGCAACCACGACTGGGATAAAGAAGGAAAAAACGGTCTTGCAAAAATAAAACAGGAGTGGAATTACCTGGATCAATTAAATGACTCTCTGTTAAAACTGTTGCCGCCGGATGGATGTCCCGGTCCGACGGAAATAAATATCTCTGAAGAGCTGGTCATTATTGTGTTCGACAGTGAGTGGTGGTTGTTCCCATTTGATAAAACGAATTTACTGGCTGAATGTAATTGCCGTACAAAAAAAGACGTGATTTTGCGGATGCAGGAACTATTATATAAGAACCGGAATAAAACCATTTTCCTGGCATCGCATCACCCGTTTCAGAGTTACGGAATTCATGGGGGTTACTTTTCCTGGAAGAATCATATTTTCCCTCTGACTGCAGCCAATGAAAATCTTTATGTTCCGTTGCCGATAGTCGGTTCTCTTTATCCGTTACTCAGAAAAACCTTTACAAATCCGGAGGACCTTCATCATCCGCTGTACAAATCAATGATCAGACAGGTGGATGCTGTATTTGACAGTTTCCCCAACCTGATTCATATCGCGGGTCACGAACACGGTCTTCAGTTTATAAAGGGAAAACAAATTCAGGTTGTCAGTGGCTCAGGGTCCAAAGAGACTTATGCGAGAAAAACTAAAAATTCTCTTTTCGCAACAGCAGATCAGGGTTTCGTAACGGCTGACCTTCTTATAAACCGGACCGTTCGTTTTACCTTTTATGAGTACAGGGAAAGCGGTATCGCTCCGGTATTCACCTACAATCAGCCGTATACGCAAATGACTTTTGAAGAAGACTCCGTGTACGCCGCCAGTTTGGGGGACAGCGTCGTTAGAAGTGTTCATCCCCGTTATGATTATCCCGGAAAATTACACAGGAAAATATTCGGTGAAAACTACCGGAAAGAATGGGCCAGGCCGACCAGATTACCGCTGATAAAAATATCCAGTTTCCGTGGAGGCTTAATACCACTGCAGCGTGGTGGCGGCATGCAATCGAATTCTTTGCGACTGGTAGATAGTTCCGGAAATGAATGGGTGATCCGAAGTGTTGAAAAAACAGTTGACCTGCTGCTGCCCGAAGCGCTGAGAAATACTTTTGCCAAAGATTTCCTGGATGATGTAACCAGTGGTCAGCATCCATTTTCCGCACTGGCTGTACCTCCGATTGCCGATGCAGTACATGTTGCCCATGCCAATCCACAAATAGGAGTTATCGCCCCGGACAAAAACCTGGGTTTATATGAGAAGTATTTTGCAAATACAATATGTCTGATTGAAGAGCGAGAGCCAGGAGGGAAATCGGATAATACCGGCAAAATGTTGAATAATCTGGATAAAGACAACGATAACTCGGTTAAAGGAAAAGAATTCCTGAGGGCGAGGATGCTGGATATGTACCTCGGTGACTGGGACCGTCATGAGGACCAATGGAGATGGCGTAATACGGATGCTGGAAATGAGAAAAGATACGAGGCCGTTCCCCGCGATCGCGACCAGGTATTCCATGTTACACAAGGATGGCTGCCCAAACTTGCATCCAATCCCTACATACTTCCTACTCTTCAGAATTTCGGTGGGAAAGTGGAACATCCCGAATACTCGATGTTCAAAACCCGCTTTCTGAATGCTTATCCCGATATGCAATTCGATCATGAAGATTGGATGAAATTAGCTAACCGCTTCAAAGAAGAATTAACAGACAGCGTGATCGAAACAGCGCTTCGAAGATTACCCGCCGAATCGTACAAACTACGTCATGAAGTATTATTAAGTGAATTGAAGCAGCGACGTGGCGATATGCCCCGGGCAATGGAATACTATTATAAGTTCATCAATAAAATTGCGGATATCAAACTGAGCGACAAAAATGAATGGGTCAATATCCAGGATGCCCCCGGTGGTTCAATGCGGGTGACGATACGGAAAATCAATAAGAACGGAGAAGTAAAAGGTGAACTGATGGATAAGATATTCGAAACCGGACTAACAAAAGAAATAAGAATTTATACGAGTGACGGGGATGACAGCGTAACCATAGAGAATAAAACTTCCTCTATAGCCCTCAGAATCATCGGACAAGACGGAAGAAAGGTTTACCGGGTTGAAGACTCAAAAAAGAGGATAAAACTCTATGATAAAGTGAATCCGGTTTTTTATGGTGATAGCAGCCGATTCGTAAAATATATATCCACCGATACGGCAAATACAACATTTGTACCCGTGAATTTGTATAATGTTACGATGCCTTTGTTAAATATTGGAATAAACCGGGACGACGGTTTGCTGATTGGTGCGGGATATGTACACACGGAACAGGAGGGGTTTCGTAAAAACCCCTTCGCCAGCCAATATCAGATTATGGTAAATCATTCATTTTCAACCAGTGCATTCAGTGCAGGCTATAAAGGTGAATGGACTTCTGTGTGGGGACGCGCCGATCTGACCATGCAGGCTTTTGCTTACGCTCCGGAAAACACCCATAATTTTTTTGGTAACGGAAACGAGACTGTCTTCAATAAAACCGGCGACTATAAAAAATTCTACCGTGCCCGTTTCAACCTTTATGAGGCGCTTCCTGCGCTTCGCTGGAATTTCAATGGAAGACGATCAAGTGTCAGCATAGGTCCGTCGATACAATATTATCATTTTAGCCCCGATGACAATGAAGGGAGATTTATATTGCAACCGGGGGCAGTAAAAACCTATGACAGCAGCAGCCTGGGGAGTGACAGGGTACACGCTGGTATAATATTTAATTTTAGCCAGGACCTTCGTAATAGTAAACTGATCCCAACCTGGGGTTCCACTATTTCAGTTCAGATGGCGGGATGGCAGGGATTAAACACTGCTTCAAAATCTTATGGACAATTAAAAGCAAGTGTTGCACTGTTCAAAAGTCTGAATGACCATTCCACATTGGTATTGGCCAACAGGTTAGGGGGTACTGTGACTGTTGGAAATCCTGCCTTCTATCAGACTGCGTTTTTAGGGGGTCAGGGAAATCTGCTGGGTTATTCCCAATATCGTTTTTCAGGCCTGAACAGCGTCTTCAATAATCTTGAACTGAGATTAAAACTTGCAGATTTTGCAAATTATATTTTACCTGGTCAATTGGGAATATTCGGGTTTTATGATATTGGTCGGGTTTGGGAGAAAAACGAATATTCTCACCAATGGCATAACGGTACGGGTATCGGATTATATTTTTCACCCGCGCAAATGGCAGTATTACAAATTGTAGCAGCACATTCTGTGGAGGGTTGGTACCCTTATTTTTCATTAGGATTCAGATTTTAAAGATTATGAAAGCAGATTTAATACACATCAGCAAGAAGATCCATTTTGAAAACAGTTTCAAATCTGTGATCTCATTTAAAAAATTTATTGACTTTTTAAAATCAAGTATTCAGACCGGCCCGTCAATAAAAATTCCATACTTTAAATGGATCATAAAGAAGTTCAAAAAATTTCCGGAACTCTCAAACAATGTTCCGCTTGAGAAACTGAGTGAATATGAAGAAATGCTGGAACTGGTTTCTACCTGCCTCCTGCCCCTGGCGTCCGACGAGAACAGCTTATGGGCGCTTAGCAGCCCATTGTCCCCGCAAATATTTTACAGCACTGATGGATTTCATAAACTGATGGAATGTCTTGAACATCCGGTTGTACTTGATCCCGCAAAAGGAGATGCGGATAGTGAATCTGAAAAAATTATGAGAGAATTGCAATACGGTATGCTGCTCGAAAAAGTTTATTCCCTGCCGTATTTAAAGAAAACAGAATGGATCCGGAAGTTTGCGGATCCGGAAACTGGTCTCGATAAATATTTCCAGGTAAATATCGACACCCGTTTTATTGATATCCGGGCAATCAATCAATTACCTGCAATGGATTGCTCTTCCATTTCGCCCGCCTCGGTGTGGGGGGAAGAATTCAAAAAAATACAGCATTTACTTCCGCTGAACCAATTCGAAGCAAGAGGATTCAGTATTATTACGCTGACCGATGTAACGGCAGTACAGGCAGTTGAACAGGTGAGCAAACTCGTGATCCATCATTCTGAAAAAGATAAGCGACCGCTTTTTGATGAGATTACACATGCCCTTCAAACCGTGGTTGGCAGCAGGGATTACCAATTCGGACTTGTGCCCTTCCTTTCTATTAATGATCGTCCCGCGTTGATATTTGAGAAAATTCCATATAGTATCATTCTGCAGGCTTGCCTGAATTTTAATGTTTCAAAAAAAGAATTCTCAAAACTCAGGAGTGATTTCACCCGTAACCCCAGAATGATTATATGGTCATCCGGTGATAAGGAAAGCCAACTTCCTGAATTCGTCGTAAGTGCTTTCCATCAGGCGGGTATTGGTAACTATATCATGTTCCCGATTTTTCATAATGAACAGGTTACCGGATTTTTTGAAGTCAGCACTAAAGAAGGTAAACAAATGCTGAGTGAGGGTCAGTTGGTGAGATTGAAACCCGTTCTTGCCATCATGACGCAGCTGATACAGGATATCATTGCACGTTTTAACCAAAGTATTGAAAATATTATAAAAGAAAAATTTACAAGCATACAACCTGCGGTTCAATGGAAGTTCAACGAGGCAGCCTGGCACTTTCTCAGGGATCATAATAATGACGAAGAAGTTGATACGGTGGAAGATATTATTTTTAAAAATCTTCACCCTTTATACGGAGCAGTGGATATCAGAAATTCCACCATTCTTCGCAACAAGGCGCTGGAAAAGGATTATACGGTTCAACTCAGGATGCTTATCAAAGCGCTGTCTTCTCTCAATTACCACGAAAAGCTGCAACTGGACCGTATTATGACCGCGGCAAATAATTGGCGGCAGATCATTCAGGAACCTTTAAACACACAACAGGAAGTGAGGCTAAATGAATTTTTCAATCTGGACGTTCAATATGAACTTGAAAATCTTTTGCATGAAGAACCTGAATCGACGGAATCCCTGATACCTTATTTTCAATCCATTGATGAGGAAAACGGGATTGCCTTTGAAAACAGGCGGCTGCTCGAAGGAGCCATTAAGAAATTAAATTTAACCGTTAATAATTTATTCGAAAATGCATCCGAGGACCTTCTGAAAATCTTCCCCTGTTACTTCGAGAAATTCAGAACCGATGGCGTTGAATATGATATTTACGCAGGGCAATCCATCGTTCCGCATGCAGTATTTAAAAAAGAACATCTGCAGGAGATGAAACGCTGGCAATTACGAACCATGATTCAGGTCGTACAACTGGTCCGCGACCTCGTGCCGGAAATGGATTTCCCCTTACAAACAACACAACTACTATTTATACATCCGCAAACAATCGATATCACTTTTAGAAAAGATGAACGAAGATTCGATGTGGAAGGTGCTTATAATATCCGTTATCATATTATCAAGAAAAGAATTGATAAGGTATTGATACTTGATACGAATGAAAGGCTCACACAGCCGGGAAAAATTGCCATTATTTATTTTGACGAACGGGACGCGCAGGAATTTAAAGGGTTCATCAGGGAACTACAGGATGAAAACCTCTTATCAGACGATCTGGAAGAACTTGACCTGGAAACTCTGCAGGGTGTGGATGGTCTTAAGGCAATCCGGGTCGGTGTGCGTGCAGAAGATGTTAGAACCATACCTAAATCCATGAACAAATTCGAAAAGTCGATTTAAACTAAAAGTATCAACATGAAATTGGTTTCAAGAAAAAAATTCCTGCTGTCGGGCCTCGGCCTGGTAACACTTCCTTCTTTCCTCTCTTTGAAAAAAGAAAGCTCCTTAAAATTATCTTTCTCCACGCTGGGGTGCCCTGACTGGAGTTTTGATAAAATCGTCGATTTTGCCCGGGACAATCAATACAGCGGTATTGAGGTCAGGGGGATTCTTCGTCAGATGGATCTTCCCCTCGTACCTGAGTTCTCAAGTCCCGAGGCTATTACAACTACCATGAAAAAAATGAATGACCGTAGTTTGAAATTTGTGGACCTGGGCTCATCCTGCGCGCTGCATTATCCGAAAGGAGAAGAAAGAACAAAAAACCTTGACGAAGGAAAAAGATTTATTGATCTTGCGGCGAAACTGAATTGTCCCTATATCAGGGTTTTCCCGAATCAAATACCCAAGGACCGCGACCGCCAGGAAACTTTGAACCTGATCATTGACGGATTAAAAGAACTGGGTGCACATGCTTCGAATACCAACGTAACGGTTTTGCTGGAATCACATGGCGAGCTGATCTATAAAAAAGATCTCTTATTTGTCATGGAAGGCGCAGCCAGCCCCCATGTAGGGCTGGTATGGGATATATGCAATATGTGGATCGTAACCAAAGAACCTCCGGAAGAAGTATACGCCTCTTTGAAACCTTATATACATCATACTCATATCAAAGATTTAAAAATTGAAAACGGTAAGGAAGAATATGTTCTGCTCGGCACGGGCATCGTACCCATCTTCCAGGCCATTGATCTGCTTTATAAAAATAATTATCCCGGATATTATAGTTTTGAATGGGAGAAATTATGGCATCCGGAAATTCCCGAACCCCAAATTGCCCTGGCTGATTATCCTCTGGCGATAAAAAAACACTTTGGGCAAGCTTAAAAATATTTCTTCATCAAATCAGATACCCAGGCCGGCTGACGAATCCCAACAGCGGGAAGAAATTCTCTATAAACCGGTTTGATATCAAGTATCGGTGTACCATTTATCGCATCGAGCATCCTTACGCCAATGGACCTTCCCCGATGCCAGATTAATTCCACAGTGCTTAAGCCGATCTGATTGGGCCTGTCCTTATTTCTCTGGGCAAATATGCCCGTTTCGGGGTAATCCGGATTACCTCTGGGTCGGCGCACGTATAGTTTCTTATCCTCTTTCACTTTATCAAAATAATAAATGATCTCAAGTTGTGAAAAATCAAGGATATGTTGAAAGGCACTTTCCGGAATGTCTTCTGCCAGTATGATTTCTGAATCGACGGATCCCCAATCATCGTCCAGAGATGTCGTTCGGCTGTTTTGTACCCAGGCGACGGGTTTTAGTTTTATTTCCATGGTAAAAAAGTAGAAAGACCTGATATCGCTGAAATGAGTACAATATTATAAAAAATTGACCGTTTCCTTTCTGCTGAACTAAGTATAAACACTTAGATAAATTAAGTGTAAACACCTAGTTCACTATAATAATCACCAAGTCCAATAAATATGAAACTGACCATCACATGTCTATGTTTAGTATTTATTCTGTCCCTATCCTTTCAAACACAAGCCGCCAATCGTTTTTGGGTATCCGCAACCCCTTCTAACTGGAATAACGCCGCCAACTGGTCAAATATTTCGGGTGGTGCTGGAGGTTTCAGCGTACCGGCCGCCGGAGATGCAGTAACATTTAATAATGTCAGACGGGGCAATTGTACCATTGATATCGCGGTAAATATCACCAGTTTAACGATAAGTGCCGGTTACACGGGCACGATCTCGCAGGGTGCTCACAGCATCGCCATTTCAAATGATGCTACATTTTCCGCGGGTCAGTTTCTTGGTGGCTCATCCAATTTTACAATCGGAGGTAATTTTACATTAAGCGGATCCAATTTTACTTCAACTTCTGCGATTCTTGAGATTGACGGAGATCCCGCTTTTACAAGTGGTGTTTTCACACATAATAACGGCACAGTCAGATTGAATGGCACCGGATCAATGAATATAACCGGTACAAGTCCCACCTTTTTCAGGCTGGAATTTGTCGGAAATGGATTCAATTATAATATCAATTCTACCGGAGATATTCTTGTTACCAACAATCTCAATTTAAGCGGAACATCCTTTTACAACTTGAATACGGGAAATATTGATATAACAGGAGATATCAACGTTACAAACACGGCCGCGGGTTGTGGTGGAACCGCATCAGTTAATATTATTGGCAACGGGACACAAAACTTTTCCGGCGCCGGAGCGGCTGGCCTCGGGGCATTGCCCATGCTGACCATAAACAAACCTTCCGGAACACTGAATCTGCTGAATTTTCCCGCTTCTTCCAATACTTTTTCATATGTGGCGGGAACAATCAACCCCGGAACTTCTACTTACTGCTTTACGGATGGAAACGCAGCTACATATAGCATTACAGGAAGTGTTAGTCTGCACAATATTGAATTTCTTGCCATTACAAATCAGACTTTTACAATACCGGCAGCCACCACGCTAACCGCGCAGGGTGATTTCACCATGGCCGGCACGAGCAGAATCAATATCAACACAGGCAATATTAATATTAACGGAAACATTTTTTTGAAGAATACTTTTGCTAACGGCGGCGGCACGGCGACATTACGCATTCTCGGTGCGGCGAATCAAACCATCGACGGAACAGCGATAGCCATCAGCCAGAATCGCTTGCCTTTTTTAATAATCAATAAATCAGGAGGAACCCTAACACTGAAAGGAAATATTTCCGAGAGTCGTGACTGGACCTACAGCAGTGGAACGGTCGATGCGACAAGCTTTGCATCCGTAGTTGTTTTTGGTGGTAATAATCTGGCTGTTACCAGTGCTGGAATGAGTTTCTATGATTTTACTTCTACAGGGAATACCGTGACGCTGAATAATAATCTGACCATTCAGCATAATCTGACAATTACAGGCGGACATATCGCGCCTGGCGCCAATACTGTTAATCTCTCGGGAAACTGGAATGACTATGGCACAGGTGGGTACGCGGAAGCAACCAGTACGGTGAATTTCAACGGAACTGCGCTTCAAACAATTACATCGCCAGCCGGAGAAGATTTTACCAATCTAACCCTGAATAATTCGGGCACCGGAATCCAACTTAATAATAATGTAACCGTCGCCGGTAATTTCACGATGACCCAGGGCAATGTAAATCTGAATGGAAATAACCTGACACTGGGATTATCAGTTGCAAATAATGGCGTATTGATTCATGGATCCGGAACGCTGACGGGTACGGGATCTTTTAAACGCTGGATAAAACCCGCAGTCATTGCAAATGGATCCGCACTGGGTTTGTTTCCTATGGGTACTGCCACAGACTACCGGCCTTTTTATGTAACCGCACCCGTTACGGCTCCTACTACGGGAGGTTCGATCACAGTTGCTTATGTGGACGCGACAACAAACACTTCCGTACCCACTTATTTAGACGGTGCTACAACCATCAAAGTCCGAAAGGATCTGCATTGGACTGTTACAACCGGCAATGGATTGGCGGGCGGTACCTATAATCTGGATGCACAAGGAACCGGATTTGGACTTATCGGTTCGGTGTCCGATTTAAGACTGACGCTGATCAACAGTGGGATCGGAACGCCGGGTGTGAACGGCGGAACTACTTTAAATCCGCAGGTCAACCGAACTGGTTTAAGTGTCGCCAACTTGTCAAATAGTTTTTTTATCGGTTCGATTAATTCAGTGAGTTCTCCATTGCCCGTTACCCTGATTTCCTTTACTGCTTTTCTTACAAACAACGAAGTCAGTCTCAGCTGGTCAACTTCCGCTGAAATAAATAACGCTTTTTTTACAGTGCAGAAATCAAAAGATGAATCCGGATGGGAAGATTTGATGGAAGTACCGGGTCATGGAACCAGCAGTACCACACAATTTTATTCTGCCAATGATCCGCAACCGTATAAAGGAATATCCTATTACCGTTTAAAACAAACTGATATTGACGGGAAGGAATCTTATTCTCCCATAGTCTCTGTAAAAAATACGGAAGAAAGCTCCGGCATTTCGGTTTATCCCAATCCGGCGAGTAACCTTCTGAATATACAATTCCCGTCTTTTGGGAGTTATCAAATTGCTTTGATGAGTATCAGCGGACAGGTTGTTCACCAGATTATTTCTGTTTCCGGGAGTGATTGTTCGCTGGATGTTTCACCCTTAAGACCGGGGATTTATTTCGTTCATATTCTTCATGAAGGCCAATCTGAAACTAAGAAAATTGTGATTTACAGATAGAGCAAACCTTGAAGCAATCAGAATACTAAATGATTGCTTTAAACTTTGCGCTTTGACCTTTAAGTTTGAAATGTACCATCGACTTAAGAGACGGCTTACACTTTGATAAATAATTAAAACAAAAAAACCCCTTCTTTGCAGAAGGGGTTCAATAAATATGGCAGCTACCTACTCTCCCGCATTGTGGTGCAGTACCATCGGCCATAAGGGGCTTAACTTCTCTGTTCGGAATGGGAAGAGGTGAACACCCTTGGAAAAACCACCATAAAAAGCTCAAGGCGTAAGGCGTAAAGCCAAAGGCCCTGGCATATGCTTTAAGCTTTACGCTTTAAGCCTTATGCCTAATAAATTGCATATTGGGAGTTGTAATAAGAATATTATTGGATTTTTTATTTGACTGTAAAAACAGAAAAATAAAAAAAATTAAAGCATACGGGCAATTAGTACTACTCGGCTTTACTGTTACCAGTTTTATACCTGTAGCCTATCAACGTCATAGTCTTTGACGACCCTTAAAAGAAAACTCATCTCGTGGTAGGTTTCACGCTTAGATGCTTTCAGCGTTTATCCTGTCCGTACATAGCTACTCAGCACTGCACCTGGCGGCACAACTGATACACCAGCGGTACGTACGACCCGGTCCTCTCGTACTAAGGTCATGTCCACTCAATTTTCTTACGCCCATCACAGATAGGGACCGAACTGTCTTGCGACGTTCTGAACCCAGTTCACGTGCCACTTTAATCGGCGAACAGCCGAACCCTTGGGACCTTCTCCAGCCCCAGGATGTGACGAACCGACATCGAGGTGCCAAACCTCCCCGTCGATATGAGCTCTTGGGGGAGATCAGCCTGTTATCCCCGGAGTACCTTTTATCCTTTGAGCGACGGCCCTTCCATACAGAACCGCCGGATCACTTTAGCCAGCTTTCGCTCCTGCTCGACATGTATGTCTCACAGTCAAGCACCCTTATACTAATGCGCTCTTCGTACGATTACCAAC
>Ga0206929_1176_pt1 | contig 14657 bp, 15 predicted proteins | sample Alteio_BWOrgHeat_19_FD_152929 | JGI IMG/M metagenome (GOLD analysis project Ga0206929, IMG submission 152929) | Enriched cells from forest soil in Barre Woods Harvard Forest LTER site, Petersham, Massachusetts, United States -... | ecosystem: Environmental > Terrestrial > Soil > Temperate forest >...
GATGGTGAGGTCCGCCCCAAAGAAATAAAGAAGGGATAATCCGATCACTAAAAAAAATCCTGTGAGAAATCCCGCAATCAACCAGGCAATTTCGCTGTTGGTCATCAATTCCTTCGTACTGTCAAACTCAATGGCTTTGAAGAAATAATAAATCAAAAGGGTTCCCGGAAGGATAAAATTATTGGTGCAGTATTTTAAGAAAGGCCTGGTTGTAGTGGCAAGAAACCGGAAGTGCCGGCTATACAGGATAAATGTGGTTACGTTCCAGCACATAATAAAAGCGCCGGCCGCTGCCCCGACAATAGCACCGCTCAGTGCATTTACATTGTCAAGATATTCGGGTGCCAGGAAAAGTGCATCGGCGCCAAAAGAATGCATGAATCCACCATGAATCGTGGAAAAAAGAATTCCCCAGAAAAGCAATAGCAGCTGATATTTTTTCAAATACAGCAGGATCAGCTGAACGGGAAAAGAATAATAAACTGATATCAGGTATCGCACCATAGAGGCAGGAGCTTACATGTAGTTGAAAAATAAGCCAGTCTTCATTCGCATTTATACCCTAACGGAAAGACGGCCTTAAAATTACTTAATAACAGGTCTTAACACATAGATCGCGTAAATCAGACTGAAAAGCAGCAACATGCCGTTAAACTGATGCAGTAAGGCTATCCAGTCAAAGGCAGCCCAGCGATTCGCCACAATATCCGGACTTGTAATAAGCGCCAAAATGCCCAATACTATTTGAAGTAATACCAGGATCAGCGGAAATAACAGGCGGCTGCGTTGCGTTCGGATGATACCCGATCTGAAAAGCCGAACTGTCCAAATGCTTATACCTAACAGTATCAGATACGCCAGATTTCTGTGAATAAAATGAATGGTAATCTTATTTCCGACAAAATTGGTCAGCATAGGAGACTGGCTGAACATTTTGTCCGGAATCCAGTCCCCGTTTATGCGCGGCCAGTTCGGGGCAACAGCGGCAGCTTTGTTCCCTGCCATCAGGGCTCCATATAATAACTGGAGAAAAACAAGCGCCAGCAAGCCAATAGAAAATCCACGAATCCATCGGGCATTTCTGACCCGGGTAACAGGTAATAAAAGTTTTAACGAAAACCAAAATGCATAAGAAATCAATCCGATCGCAAAAATAAAATGTAAAGCCAGTTTGGTTGGCTGCACATATAAAGCACTACCCGTTAGTCCGCTGGCTACCATGATCCAGCCAATGGCAGCCTGCAACAAACCAAGGAAAAATAAAATCAGCAGGGGGATGATCATTTCAGCCTTCAATTTTCTTTTATACAGAAGAAAAATAAACCCAATAATAAATACAACGCCTACAAGACGTGCCCAAAGTCTGTGAAACCATTCCCAGAAGAAAATGAATTTAAAATCAGTTAAACTAAAATCCGCATTCAATAGATGAAATTGGTTCGTTTGTTTATACCTGGCAAATTCTTCCAGCCATTGTTCATGATTGATCGGTGGAATAGCGCCGGTAATCACATTCCATTCGGTGATGGATAGTCCGGACCCGGTTAACCTTGTGATGCCTCCCAGTAAAACCTGAATAAATAACATTGCGGTGCCTGCCAGCACCCAATATGCCACTGAACGATTGGCTGACTGTGTTTTCCAGATAACCATCCGGTAAAAATAATTCATCCACAATGTAGATAACTATTTAATAAGGACTCTTTGTAAAACCCTGCATTGGTTTATTTTTGACGAAAGGATTTTCGTTGCTCAAAGCTTTTTATCAGGAACATTTACGCGAAGCAGGCTGTGATGAAGCAGGAAGAGGATGTTTTGCCGGTCCCGTTTTTGCTGCAGCGGTTGTGCTGCCCACGGATTTTTTTCATCCTTTATTAAATGATTCGAAACAATTAACCGCAGAGATCCGTTATGAATTGCGTACTTATATAGAATGCCATGCCATTGATTATGCTGTGGAACAGGTGGGTAATGAAGAAATAGATGAGATCAACATTCTGAAAGCTTCTTTTAAAGCAATGCACCTCGCAATTGAAAAATTAAAGAAAAGACCACAGTTGCTGCTGATTGACGGTCATATGTTTTATAAATACAAACGCGTGCCGCACCGGTGTGTGATCAGGGGAGATGGCATGTATGCTTCCATCGCCGCCGCCAGTATCCTGGCAAAAACTTATCGTGACGATCATATGCGTCAATTACACTACGAATACCCTCATTATGGCTGGTTTAATAACAAAGGATACGGAACTGCCGAACACAGAAAAGGTATCGAAATGTATGGACTATGCCCCCATCACAGAAAAAGTTTCAACATTACATCTTCGCAGATGGAGATATTTGAAAACGAATTGTAATAATTTACTCCTCCCATACCCCGGCTCCTTTACGAACGACAACTGATTCGCCCGAAGTATAATCGACAATAGTTGAGGGAATCATATTACCGGGTCCGCCGTCAACCACGATATCCACCTGATTTTTAAAATGCTCATAAATAGTTTCGGGGTCGGTATATTCTTCCACCCATTCACCTGGCAGCGAAGTACTTAATACGGGATGACCTAGTCTTTGCACAATGGTCCTGGCGATCAGGTTATCCGGTACCCTTAATCCGATACTGTTTTTCCGGCTTTTTAAAATTTTAGGAACCATTTTACTTGCAGGTAGAATAAAAGTATAAGGTCCGGGTAAATGATTTTTAAGCACGCGGTACAGAGGTGTTGAAATGCTTTTTGTGTACATACTCAGATCGCTCAGGTCATAACAAATAAATGACAGCTGGGCCTTGGCCGGATCGATATTTTTAATCCGGCATATCCTTTCAATAGCCTTATGCTGAAAAATATCACAGCCCAGACCATAGATGGTATCTGTAGGATAAATGATGATACCCCCGGCTAATAGACATTCAGTAATTGTCTGAATATTTCTTTCCTGTGGATTTTGCGGATGTACTGTCAGAAACATGACACAATGTATGAACGCAATCCCGCAACTTTAAATCCTTTACATATGATTATAGTAATTTCGTAAAAAATCCATATATGCATTTGAGGTCGGTTGACCGTGTGGAAAGTATTTCTCCGGAGGTTTTTAAAAGGAATTATTATGAATCCTTGAAGCCCCTGGTAATCGCCGGACTGGCGAAACAATGGCCGGCCTATAATAAATGGAACTGGGATTATTTTAAAGCTGTTATCGGAGATCAGAAAATAGGTATTTACAATAACTCTAAAAGCGACGCGTATACACCGGTTAATACTGCTGATGATTATATGAGATTTGATGAATACATCGATATGATCCGCAAAGGCCCTGCGGAATGGCGGATTTTTCTTTTTAATATTTTTGAGCATGCGCCTTCCATTTTGAACGATATCTGCTGGCCGGAACAATACAGCAAGGGTTTTGTAAAAAAATACCCGATGTTATTTACAGGAGGTCAGGGATCAGTGACGCATATGCACTTCGATATTGATCTGTCCCACATTTTTCATACGCAGTTTATAGGTAAAAAACGCATCCTGCTTTTCCCTTATGAGGAACAACATAAATTGTACAGGAAACCATGGGAGGTTTTAAGTATGGTGAACTTTGAAAAATTCTACGATGGTAAAAATAATAAAATTGATTACGAACACTTTCCCGCCCTTCGGCTGGCAAAGGGTTATGAGTTGATTCTGAACCATGGTGAAACGCTTTTCATGCCCGGCGGATACTGGCACCATATGGAATATATCGACAGCGGATTTGCGATGAGTCTCCGGGCAGTACAACCCGGAATCCATGGAAAAATCAAGGGAGCCTGGAATCTGTTCGCCATGCGTCACCTGGATACACTGATGAAAAAAACAGCTCCGGCCTGGTGGTATAATTACAAAAAGGGAAAAACTTTTGCTGACGCAAAGAAAGAATTAAGGCTGGCAATTGACGGTTGATGATTGACAGCTGGCGCCTGCCGGCAGACAGAGTTGGCGGAACTTGAACTTATTACCTGGCGTTACGCGTTAAGCATTACGCTTTGATAGTCCATGTTTCACGGCCCATGAGAAGTTTATTGAGATTGCCTTTGCCCTTCAATTTAATTACTTCATCAATCTGATTATTCAGCATTTCTTCATAACATGGCCGCGTTGTTTCGTAGAAAACTCCGAAAGGACGGGGAAAATGGGTTTCCTGATTAGGATCGTCAAACATTCGGATCAGCGACTGAGCTTTGTACATATCCTTTTCATCATGGATCCATAAATCATCTATGGTATATCCATTACCGATTTCCACAACAACGGGCTTGAGACCATCGAACCGGATTCCCTTATTCTGCTGGGCTCCGAAAATCAGTGGTTTACCCTGTTCGAGGAACAAGGTTTCATCCGGCTTGGTATTTTTCTCGGTGAATATTTCAAATGCTCCGTCATTAAAAATATTACAGTTCTGATAGATTTCAAGAAAGGACGAGCCCTTATGCTGATGACTCCGCATTAGCATAAGTTGCAGATGCTTTGGATCCCTGTCCATCGAACGCGCAATAAAACTGGCGTCAGCCCCCATAGCAAGTGCCAGGGGATTAAATGGATGGTCAATGCTGCCCACGGGTGTGGATTTGGTTACTTTATCCGTCTCGGAAGTAGGGGAATATTGTCCCTTTGTGAGACCGTAAATCTGGTTATTGAATAACAATATATTAACATCGAAATTTCTTCGGAGAAGATGAATAGTGTGATTTCCGCCGATACTGAGTGAATCACCATCTCCCGTTACGATCCATACACTAAGCTCGGGCCGGGTTGCTTTTAAACCGGAAGCGATGGCTGTTGCCCTTCCGTGAATAGAATGCATTCCATAAGTATTCATATAATAGGGAAACCGGCTACTACAGCCGATTCCCGAAATAAACACAATATTCTCCCGCGGAATGCCGATCAGGGGCATTACTCTTTGTACCTGGGCTAATATGATATAGTCCCCGCACCCGGGGCACCAGCGAACTTCCTGGTCGGTTACAAAATCCTTGGCAGTCAGGGGAGCGGACGAGATGGGGGTTTCGGTTATCATTGAAAATAAAGTTCCTGCAAATTACAACATAATAACGGCTCTTTCAATGGAATGGCTTTTGCCATCATATGAAAAAAACAGTTAAAAATGAAAAATTATCTATTGGCGGTAAGCATTTTAGCCTGTGTATTCATGACGGGATGCTCCGCAGGTTACGTAACTGAAAGACCGGCCGAAGTTACCTATACAAGACCTATTTCACCCGGAGCCGGTTATGTGTGGGTCGACGGCGAATGGGAATATTCCGGAAACAGTTATCACTGGCGGGAGGGATCCTGCCAGCGACCCAGAGAAGGCCACACTTGGAAATCAGGATATTGGGAAAATGGAAAGAAAGGCTACAAATGGCATAAGGGCAGCTGGCAGAAATAAAAGCCACAGTTCCCGGAAATAGAAAAGCCCCGCTTTGAGCGGGGCTTTCTCAATAAAATCGATTAATATCTGCTGTTACTGTAGTTATTTCTTTTCTGGAAATTACCACCGCCACCGCTTCTGTTTCCGCCACCAGCTCCGCCAGTGCGTTCTTCGCGGGGTTTAGCTACTGAAACGTTGATGGTCCTTCCATCAACAGAGGCACCGTCCAGTTCTGCGATTGCTTTCTTAGCAGCTTCGTCGTCTGCCATTTCAACAAATGCAAATCCACGTGATTTCTGAGTGAATTTGTCAAGAATAACTTTAGCAGATGAAACTTCACCGTACTCTGCAAAATACTCGTTTAAGTCTTCGTCAGTTACGTTGAAGCTTAAATTTGAAACATAAATGTTCATACTTAAATAAAAAATTAAATGATAAAAATACAAGCTGACTGAAAGCTGAAGTAAAGGCGACTAACTAACCGTACTGAAGATTGCGTAGCAGAATGTTTGTTCACTTACTAAATGCTGATCAACTTAAGACTCCGCAAAGATACGGCAAAATATCCAATTATCAACTTTGCTTTAAAGATTTATACGCCACAAAACTACCCGCCAGCATGAGTAATCCTCCTAAAATAAAAGGCGCACCCGGAAAAATGAAGGGTGATTTTACGGAAGTGAAATAGGCAAAAAGATTTAGCATAACCAGCGGACCGATCACAGAAGTAACACTCAGGAGACTGGTGAGAGATCCCTGTAATTCACCCTGTGAATTGGGCGGAACGTGACCTGAAATAGTTGCTTGTAATGCGGGACCTGCAATACCACCAAGACAATAGGGAATCAGGAAAACAAACATCATCCAGCTCTGGTTCGCCATGGCAAATAAAAACATACCGACTGCATATAACAGCAAGCCAATATAAATACACCGCTCGTTTCCGATTTTGGGGGTGATAATTCTGATTAGTCCGGCCTGAACGAATGCTACCAGCGCACCCACCACGGCCAGGGAAATACCGATGGTTTTAGGCGTCCACTGGAACCGGTACGCCGTAAAATAACTCCAGTTGCTCTGGACAGCATGAGAACCCAGGTATACGAGTGTCAAAGCGAGGATCAATCCCGCCACGGCGGGATATTTTTTCAGATTCAGGAGTGAATTCCAGGGAAGGGCTCTTTTCCACTCGAATTTTCTGCGGTTTTCCTTAGAAAGGGATTCCGGAAGTACAAAATATCCATATAGCCAGTTCAGAAATGTTAGAATCGCTGCCGCATAAAAAGGAGCGCGTATACCCCATCCCGTTAGCAGGCCACCGATGGCCGGACCAATGATAAAGCCCATTCCAAATGCGGCTCCGATCAACCCGAAATTTTTTGCCCTTGTTTCAGCCGTACTGATATCGGCTATATAAGCTGATGCCGTTGAAAAGCTTGCACCTGTAATGCCCGAAATGGTCCTGCCCAGAAAAAGCCATCCAAAGGTTGGGGCGAATCCCAGAAAAACATAATCCACGCAAAATCCAAACAAGGCAAATAGCAACACGGGTCTTCTGCCGTATTGATCGCTGAGACTGCCTAATATCGGCGCGCAAAAAAATTGCATAAATGCATATACAAATAATAACCAGCTTCCGGGTATACTTGCTTCATTGATGGAAATATGTTTCAATCCCGCAATCAGCTGAGGCATTACAGGAATAATAAGACCCCAGCCAATTACATCAATCAGCAGGGTGATAAAAATAAAACCGATGGCTGCCTGTTTCTTCATACGGGGGGTGCAAAATAAACTAAAAAGCGTCTGCAATTCATAGATTTTTATTAGATTGTATTCAAAATCAGGTTATGTTATTCAGCAAAAAAACTCTTGTTGCAATCACAGTAGGTCTTTTTATGGTAGCCGGTATCGCAGCTACCAATCCACCAGAAGCTCCGAAATATAAAAACCTGAAAATACTTCCAAAGAAAATCAGTAAGGAAGATCTGGATAAAGTGATGGATCACTTTAAAACAGCACTGGGTGTAAAATGCAGTTTTTGCCACGCTCCTTCTAAAGACAGTACACAGAAGTGGCCGGATTTCGCAAGCGATGATAAACCTGAAAAAAACATTGCACGCAGTATGATGAAGATGACTGCAAAAATTAATAAGAAATTTTTCAGTGAAAATAAAAATGAACAAGGTGTTACAGTGCCTGCAATAGAATGCATGACCTGTCACCGTGGTTCTCCGCATCCTGACGAACATAAATAATCCTCCCCTCCTTTTTTATCCACCAGCTGGCTTTATTACGATAAATCCGGTCCCCTCATACCGGGATTCGGTAGTACTATATTTCAAAATCCCTAATTTTAGACTCATTTTGAATTCATGGAAAATAACTTATTCGATTTTGGGATGATCGGCCTCGGCACAATGGGCAGAAACCTGTTGCTCAATATGGCGGATCACGGATTTAAGGCCATCGGTTTTGACCTCGACCCGGCGAAGGGCAAACAGCTTGAAACGTCTGCCACACCAGGAACAACAGTGAAAGGTGTAAACACCCTTGCTGAAATGGTGCAGAAACTTCAGGTTCCACGTAAAATAATGATGCTTGTGCCTGCCGGTAAACCGGTGGATGACGTAATCAATTCCCTGCTTCCCCTGGTTTCGCCGGGTGATATAATTATTGATGGCGGCAATTCTCATTATATAGATACACTAACCCGCGTAAATTTTGTTCGTGAAAAAGGATTTCATTTTATGGGCATTGGGATCTCCGGTGGAGAGCATGGCGCCCGAACAGGTCCCAGTATCATGCCGGGCGGTGACACAGAAGCATATGAGAAAGTAAAACCCATATTGGAAGCGGTTTCCGCTAAAGTGAACGGAAGTGCCTGCGTGGCATACCTGGGAAAGGGAGCCGCCGGTCATTATGTAAAAATGGTGCATAACGGAATTGAATATGCCATTATGCAACTAATCAGCGAAACCTATCAGCTTCTTCATAAGGGCAAGGGCCTTTCTAACGATGAATTACATAAAGTTTATAAGAGCTGGAATGAAGGCGATCTGCAATCCTTCCTGGTTGAAATAACCCGGGATATATTTATGCAGCCTGATGACAAAACGCCCAATCGCCTCGTAGATATGATTTTGGACAAGGCTGGCGCCAAAGGAACCGGGAAATGGACCTCCCAGGATTCCATGGATCTGGGTGTTCCCGTTCCAGTTATTGACATCGCTGTATCCCTCAGGGACCTTTCAGCCGCAAAAGAAGAACGCGTACAGGCTTCGACCCTGTACAAATCCGGCACCCATGAAATAGCAGTTCCAAATGAAGTATTTATAAGCCAGATGGCAGATTCTCTTTATTTCTCTATGATCATTTGTTATGCCCAGGGCATGGCACTTCTGTATAAAGCTTCAACCGAATTGAAAATGGATATCCCGCTCCCGGAGGTGGTACGTATCTGGCGTGGCGGATGTATTATCCGTTCTGCGATGCTGGAAATATTTTATAAAGCATTTTCAGAAAACCCTAAACTTCCCAACCTTTTACTGGATAAGAATATAGCCGGCATACTGCAAACGAAAAAACACAATATCGTTTCTGTGATCATGCATGCCACCCAAACCGGCTATCCGGTGGCGGCTCTTATGACTTCACTTTGTTATCTGGAAGCTTATCGCAGCGAATTCCTGCCAACAAACCTCGTTCAGGCTCAAAGAGATTATTTCGGTGCACACACTTACCAGCGTGTAGACATGCCGGGCATTTTTCACACTGAATGGGGGTCTTTCGAAAACTAAATACTTGTATGGAAAATCACAAAAGACCCGCTGCTACCGTCCTCTTTATTTTCGGGGGAAGTGGTGACCTGAATTTTAGAAAATTATGTCCCGCACTTTATAATCTCTTTATTGATCAGTGGATGCCCGAAAAATTCAGTATCGTAGGCATTGGAAGAACTGAATATACTGACGATAAATATAGGGACCGTCTCCTGGAAGGCATCAAAGAATTCAGCAGAAGAAAAGATGTTGCCGATGGTCAGTGGAAGGATTTTTCGCAGCATGTTACTTATTTGAAAATGGATGCTGAGAAAGATGAAAAATATACCGGCATCGAACAAATGATCCAGAAAAAAGAAGCTGAGTTTGGTGCGCATCCAAATATTATTTTTTATATGGCGGTGGCGCCGCAATTGGTGCCTGATATCGCAAAAAAACTGGGCCAGGGAAATATTTGCAGGGACAAGGCATTTACGCGCATCGTGATCGAAAAACCGTTTGGACATGATCTGTCAAGCGCACACGAGTTAAATGAACTGCTGATGAGTATGTTTGATGAAAAACAGATTTACCGCATCGATCATTATCTCGGTAAAGAAACCGTGCAAAATATTCTGGCGCTTCGTTTTGCCAATGCCCTCTTTGAACCTCTTTGGAACCGGAACTATATTGACCACGTGCAAATCACCGCAGCGGAAACGGTAGGCTCTGAGGGCCGGGGCGCCTATTATGAAGGAGCCGGCACCTTACGGGATATGGTCCAAAATCACATCCTTCAGCTCATTTGCATGGTTGCCATGGAGGCTCCTGTTTCTTTTGATGCAGATGAAATAAGAAATAAAAAAGTTGATGTGCTCAACGCGATCCGGAAAATAAGTCGCGAAGATGTCGGGAAATTCGCAGTGCGCGGACAATACGAAGCCGGATGGATGGAAGGCGAAAAAGTGTCTGCTTACCGGGAGGAAAAAAATGTAGATCCGAAATCAACTGTGGATACGTTTGCTGCAGTGAAATTTTATATTGATAACTGGCGCTGGCAGGATGTTCCCTTTTATATACGTACAGGAAAAAGACTTCATGAAAAAACAACTGTAATCAATATTCAGTTTCGGCCGGCTCCCAATTTTGCATTTCCACCCGAAGCAGCAGAAACCTGGCGGGCAAACAGGCTTACGATCAGCATTGCGCCGGAAATGGATATTCGGCTTCGTTTTCAATCAAAACGACCAGGCCAGTCCGTATCATTGAATCCCGTGGATATGAAGTTCAGTTACAAAGATGAATATGACGGGAATGAACCCGAAGCCTATGAAACACTGCTCCTGGATGTGATGGAAGGAAATGCCACCCTTTTTATGCGCAAGGATCAGGTGGAAGCGGCCTGGAAAATAGTGATGCCCATTCTGGAAGCCTGGCAAAACAGGCCCCCATCAAATTTTCCAAATTACGCGCCTGGTTCCTGGGGACCTGAAGATGCAGAAGCATTGATTGCCAGAGACGGTCATCAATGGATTGTTATGTGAAAGCGTAAAGCGTTAAGCTACGCATCGGGTATTGACGATCGTTATACGAATTAAATAAAATTCGATGAACATTGAAATTTATAAAGATGGTGACCGCCTGGCGCGGGAGCTGGCTGAATGGATCACGAGTCTCATTGAGGAGACTCTCAGGCATAAAGAACAATTTTCCCTGGTGCTTTCCGGCGGTAATACGCCTAAAAAACTAAATCATATCCTGGCAGCCTCACCGTATAAGGAAAGAATCGACTGGAAAAAAATATATGTATTCTGGGGAGATGAACGCGCCGTTCCCCTGACAGATGAAAGAAATAATGCGCGCATGGCTTTTGACACTCTTTTGGACAAAGTAGCAGTACCAAAAGAACAGGTCTATATTATGGATACGACCTTGTCTCCGGACGCCGCTGCCATGCAATATGAAGAAGTGCTAAATGAATATTTCGGAACCGATGTTTTACCTGCGAAAACTTTTGACCTGGTATTACTCGGAATGGGAGATGACGGACACACGCTTTCTCTTTTCCCCGGAACGCCTGTTATACATGAAGAAAAATCCTGGGTTGTCGGTTATTATCTGAAAGCGCAGGATATGTCGCGGATTACACTGACAAAAAAAATAGTGAATCATGCCGATCATATCGTGTTCATGATCAGCGGCAGTGACAAAGCCCATGCGTTACACGAAGTGATCGAAGGAGAACGAAATCCCGACCTCTACCCTTCACAAACAATTATACCCACCCAGGGAGAACTGCATTTTTTCATTGATGAAGCAGCGGCATCTGAGCTGAAGGCTTGAGGCCGGAGGCTTGAGGCCGGAGGCTGGAGGCTGGAGGCTGGAGGCTGGAGGCTTGAGGTTGGAGGCTTGAGGCTGGAGGCTTGAGGCTGGAGGCTGGAGGCTGAAGGGTAAACGCTGGAGGCCGGATGATGGAGACGGGCACTTCCATTCTGATAATAATCTTCATTCAGTGAAAAAGCATCACGCTTTGCGCTTTACGCCTTACGCGTAAGTTGCATCAACAGAATCATACACCTGAACACGTTTCCATAAGTGTTTGCATTCATCCACAAACCGCAAATGAATGGGATCTACCTGGTAACTATCCTGGTCTTTGGAGTTGTTAAAAATCAAAATCCAGGAAATGGAATAGGAAGAATCAATCACTTCCCGTGAAGTATTGGCAGGCTCACCAATATGAAACCGGCGGATAGTTTGGACACTTGAAAGATTCTTCAACCCTTCGATTAATAATTTTTTATGATGTGCATTGCCTGGCTCTGTCAGCCAGAAGTAAACATGATGAATAAATATCCCTTTAATTTCTTCCGCCATTTTATCTTATTTTACTTTGTTTCGCATGATGATTGGCGGTTGGCGGTATACAATTGACAATTAACAATTGACGATTGACAATTTGCCTTACGCTTTACGCCTTAACCTCAAAGTGGGTACTTCCCTAACGCGATTAACTTATCCGCAATACGTCTCTTGGACTCCTTACTGTTGAATGGATTTGTTTTTGTAAAGCGTTTTAATCCCATTAACAACATCCTCTGTTCGTCGCCCTCTGCGAAAGCATTGATGGCATCTTTTCCGTTCTTGTCTATTTTATCTGCTGAATCATATAAAAATGTTCGCAGAATATCTGACTCAAAGGAAACAGCTTCCTCACCTCTGGACGAACTAAGTTTTATTACTCTCAGCAAAGCTGATTCAGAATGGAATGTAATCATGACCATGTCAGCAATATGCATCAGAATTTCCTGTTCAGATTCCAGTTTCGTCATCAACTTTTGTACCGCCGCTCCAGCCGTTAACAGGATAGCTTTCTTGAACTGGATAATGAGTTTCTTTTCTGCACTAAAGGGACCATCATCCGATGCACCAAAATCCGGAATACTGACGAGTTCTTTAGCGACATTTTTTGCTGGTGTCAGGATATCCAGCCTTCCCTTCAGTCCTCTTTTTAATATCATGTCTACAGTAAGCAAACGATTGATTTCATTGGTTCCTTCAAAAATGCGGTTGATGCGGCTGTCGCGATAGGCCCGGGACACCATATATTCATCACTGAATCCATTACCTCCGTGAATTTGTACGGATTCATCCACTACATAATTCAGCATTTCACTACCGAAAACCTTTAACATGGCGCATTCAATAGCATACTCTTCCGCAGCGGCCAGCGCAGCTTCATTAAATGGCTTCCCATCCGCCAGTAATTCCTGTTCTTTGTCTTCTATCCATTTTGAAACACGGTAAAGGGCCGACTCGGCAACCCAGATTTCTATCCCCATCTCGGCGATCTTGTTTTTTATCGCACCGAATTGTGAGATCATCGTTTTGAACTGTTCACGGGTATTTGCATATTCAATAGCAATTCCGGCAATTCGTTTTCCGCCTCCAAGTGCTGCTGCGCACAATTTCAAACGGCCAATATTAAGGATGTTGAATGCGATGATATGACCCTTGCCTATTTCACCGAGAACATTTTCTACCGGCACTTTACAATCCTGAAAATAAAGTTGAACGGTGGATGAACCCTTGATACCCATTTTGTGTTCTTCCGGACCCCGGGTAAATCCTTCAAAGTTTTTTTCCACGATAAAAGCAGTAAATTTTTCACCATCTACTTTTGCAAAAACTGTAAATACATCAGCAAATCCTCCATTGGTAATCCAGCATTTCTGTCCGTTCAGCAGGTAATATTTGCCATCCCCGCTTAATGTGGCAGTGGTTTTAGCGCTCAGGGCATCACTGCCGCTGTTTGGTTCTGTCAAACCGTATGATCCCTTCCACTCGCCACTGGCCAGTTTAGGAATATATTTAGTCTTCTGTGCCTCCGTACCGAAATATAAAATCGGAAGGGTTCCGATACCGGTATGAGCGGCCATAGCAACCGAAAATGAATATCCTCCACCCAGACCTTCGTTCACCAGGGTCGACGTAATAAAATCCTTTCCCAATCCGCCCAGGGCTTCCGGAATAGCTGTTCCCAACAATCCCATCTGACCCGCCTTATCTATCAGGGAGGGCATCAGACCGGGCTCCAGCTTATCGATCCGGTCAATTAACGGAAGAATTTCCGTATCCAGAAATGAAGCGCACATATCTTTTACCATTAATTGCTCCTCCTGAAAATCTTCGGGAATAAAACTATCCGCCGCTTCGGATTCCCGAATCAGCCATTCTCCCCCTTTTATATTTATTACACTACCGGTTACTGTACTCATTGCTGGATTTTTTCTGTTATTTTAAATTATCGTATACTAATTGAAGAACGCCTTTACAAATATCGATCTGGTCCGGAGCAACACCCTCCAGTGCCTCATTTAATGTACTTTCGGCAAGTATCATAGATTGTTCCTGTAATTTCAAACCGGTCTTCGTTAAGCAAATCCGGTTGATCCTTCTGTCGTCCGAGGATGCCACCCGTTTAACCAATTGTAATTTCTCCAGATTATCCACCAGGCGCGTAATACTGGGCTTGTCGCGGAAAGTGGCTTTACAAAGTTCCTGCTGGCTCTGTCCGTCCTGTTTCCATAAATGATATAATACACTCCATTGTTCAATCGTAATGGGAAGGCTGGCGCTGTTAAACTTTTTTTGAAGACGGCGCGATATGGCGATCGACGCTTTACCCGTAACAAAGCTGTATAATTCGCCTTTTTTAAATTGGTTGTTTGGCATATAGTTAGTTAAACAACTATATAAATCTACTCATTTCCTGCGAAAGAACAAATATTTCAGGGCTTTTTAATGTACCCGGTAAAGATGCACTTCGTCTGCGTATATTTCCGGATGAACGGGCATACAGTGATTCATTTCCTGATTGCAGCAGAAGGTATATTTCTTTTGGTATATGCCCTGCTGATATTTTATTATCACCAGTCCTGGGATCAGATTCCATCTCCAGCCAAATCATCGCAGGATACAATG
>Ga0206929_1177_pt1 | contig 14509 bp, 18 predicted proteins | sample Alteio_BWOrgHeat_19_FD_152929 | JGI IMG/M metagenome (GOLD analysis project Ga0206929, IMG submission 152929) | Enriched cells from forest soil in Barre Woods Harvard Forest LTER site, Petersham, Massachusetts, United States -... | ecosystem: Environmental > Terrestrial > Soil > Temperate forest >...
TACACGTTCGTAAATCAGTTTACGCTGTATGGTCCTTTCGATTCAATTACAAATACGATCATGGTGAGAGTAGCTCCTGACGGCAATCTGATTGAGTCGGACATATTAAGCGGGGAAATGATGATACCGGGTGCCTGGGAATACTTTCCTTATCTGTCTCCCCCAACGATCACCATGACAGATGATCATAATTTCCTTTTGTGTGGCAAAGCCAGCGTGAATGGAATCTATAAAATGAATATCGCCCGGTTCGATCAGTCGGGTGTGGCATCCTGGTCCAGGAATTTTGAATCGATGAACAACCATACACCTCAAAATGTACATCCCCTGGGAAGCGGTTTTCTGATTGTGGGTGAGACGGATACATTGCAACCGGGAACGCCTCCCAATTCAAACGGATTTTTGCTGAAAGTAGACAGCAGCGGACAGATTGTGAATCATGGGACGGGCGAGTGTCAGACGGTGAACCGAAACTTTTCGGCAATACGCGGTTCTGTTCAGGAAGTTTCTGTTGAACCCCGTCAGGCAAAAGATATCAGCGGAATTTCCTGGAAACCATTCAATCTTCTTTCACAGGATATCGATGTGCATCCCATTTCTCATTGTACACAATCCACCTCCTGTTCTGGGGCGACGCTGAAACAAATCGGAAACGGATGTTCGGTGAATGACACGCTTGTCTTTTTCCTGCAGGGTGCTGCAAACTGTGGTGCCTCTGCCAGCTGGCAGTACGACAGTCTGTATTTTCATGCTGTTTATTCCAATGCAGATTCCATCTGGCTGCAACCCGTTCGCGAGGGCCGGTCTGTTGTCAGTGCCTCCATGGAAGGCAACTGCTCTTTAAACAACCAGCAGATCAATACCGTGATATCAAGCCCGGCTTCGGCTGTGAATCTCGGTCCGGATGTGGATTTGTGCAAGGGACATGTGCTCAAACTTTCTGCAGGACCTGATTTCGTGGGGTATCTGTGGAACGATGGAAGCACAGACTCCACGCTCATGGTAAATGCCGCAGGGACCTATTATGTTCTGGTGACGGGACCTTGCGACAGCAAATCATCTGATTCAATCCGAATTGAAATGAAGGACTGCGGAACAGTGCTTTCTTTCCCGAATGCCTTTACACCAAACCATGACGGTCTCAACGACGTGTTCCGCCTGAAATATCCCGGTAATATCGCTGGCTATAATCTTCAGATCTTTAACCGGTTCGGCCAGAAAATCTTCGAAACCTCTGATCCTTCCGCCGGATGGGACGGTAACTTAAGTGGTCAGCAACAACCCGGAGGAACCTATGTCTGGATCGTTCGCTATACCGATAGTTCGGGAAAAAAACAGAACCTGCAGGGGACTGTAGTGTTGATACGGTAAGCTATTATAAGGAATACAGAATAATGAAAAAGCCGGAGGACAGTTTCAGTTATAAAATATCGAATGACTCACTGATTACAATAGACAAATCGGATAGTAACAGCGTCTATTATTACGCGATTCAGAATCTTGATAGTAAGTATTTCTCGTTGTTGTATTTGGGGCGCGGCAACATGCTCATATTTCGACGGAAAATCAATAAGAAGTAAATTAGAGTACCTGTTCCTTCTCAGAATTATTCCTAATTTCATAAAAACCATATCATGAAAAAATATACAGTTATAACAGATAGAAATTATATTCTTTTTATACAGCAGGTGGAAAAATTTTTGGCACAGGGCTGGAAACTGGCCGGAGGTGTTTCAGTTACATACATTCACGCTGACGCACAGGGAAACCTGAACGATGCGGGTACACCCATGTATGCATACTGGCAGGCAGCGACGAAGGAAGACTAGCGACTCTTGTAACAGATATAAACGTCAGATCCGCTGACGCCAATCCCTGCAATAAATAATCAGAAACATTTTATATAAATTGATGCCGCACATTTTTTACCAGTGGCAACATGAAAATCAAAAGACTTTTGAGTGCTTTTATAGTCTTGCTGGCAATTCCCTGTTTGCTAGTTCTGGCCATTTCGATGCGCCAAAGTCTGGTATCCATGGGCCATCCTCTTTTGTTTTTAATGCTACCGTTTATTATGGCTCTGATTTCAATACCTCTTTTCATTTTATGGTACAGGTGGTTAATCCGCTTTGGTATTGCTGAAAATAACAGGGAACCTGTTTTGTTATTTGCTTTTGGAACTGTTTGTTGGATTATAGCATCCTGGAAGTTTCCTGATTCAACGCTGGATTTTCATTTTCATGATACATATTTTATTGTGTCGTTTGTCGCAGTATGCTGGTATATAACCATCTGTTTCGCCATAATGGGTATTGCATACTTTGTATTTCCTTTGCTTTCCTTAAAGAATTTGAATTTAAATCTGTCGCGTTTTCATTTTTGGGTTACCTATATCGGTGTAAGCTTTTTAGTTGCCAACTGGTCTTGATGTTTCTCCCGGACGACCCAGATACTACGTTGAATACACCGGTTGGGGTTCATTTGATTCTATTCAGCTATATGATAAGTTTGTATTTTCAATTATTCTGCTGGTGATGATTGCTCAGATTTTATTCCTGTTTAATATATTATCTTCTTTTTTTCGTAGAAAGTGAATTTAAAAAACGCGTAGAATTTCATTTCTCTGACTAATTTGTTCCGCGTTATCTTTTTAGATTTATTTTTCATAGTGTGAAGAACTGTTTCGTTCGGACTAAGGGTTAACCCTTAGATCGAATAATTTCTTATTAAGTTTTCATAAAAAGATGTTGTGAGTTGCACCTGAAAAAGAATTCTATTATATTTAATCCACCCCAAACCACAGTGTATGTTAATCATCCGTTCCCGGGTGGCTCTGTTGGCATTTATCTTTGATATCTTTTCTCCTGTAAAAAGTCAAGAGATATTTTCCTTCTCATTATTTCAAATAACTCGTTTAATGACGGATAAACTTAAGATACTCTTCGTGTGCACTGTAAATAGAATGAGGAGTGCGACGGCGCATAAAGTTTTTGAATCAGATCCCCGGTTCGAAGTCGATTCGGCTGGTACAAACAAATCGGCAAGTACTGTACTCGAACCTGAGCAATTAGAATGGGCTGATGTGATTATGGTCATGGAAAAATCCCACAGAAATTTTATTAGACATAAATACCCCGAATATTATAAAACAAAAAAAATCGTTTGTCTTTATATTCCTGATATTTTTGATTTTATGCAACCTGAACTCATCGACATTCTAAAAAATAAAGTTGCAGCTTTTTATAAGCAGGGTCTGTTGGGATTTCCTGAATCGTAACTACCATTGTCATTGATTTAAGCATCACATACATGTCCCACAAAGTTGTTACCCGTGTATACACTTATAATTCGAAAGGAATGGTACCCATCGCCATCTTCGTTATTGGCATTCCCATTTTCCTTTACCAGCTGGTTTCAATGCTGAACCTGCAAGCCTGAATTACAGGTGCTGTTTTGCTGGCTATATGGCTGTATGTTTACTACGGTAACAATCCCGCATGGCGTTTGCGGGGGTGGGATAAACGAACACTGATTTTTTCAAGCGAAATGATAAGTTTTGGAGAAGATCTATATGCGGTGAACGAACTGGAGACTGCGGCTGTTTACCTGGAGTCCTTTGACGGCTTTAAGTATCGTAGATTCAAAAATCCGGGATTAAATTATGGAGGCCGAATACTCGTGCAAAGTATAGCAGACGGTGATAATAATAAAATCTCTTTCAGACACGGTGGCGAGATAGAAGATTTTACTTTTTACCTGGCCAATTTTGCCCAGTATGCCCAGTTTCAGGCGGTGATCAATGACTGGTCAGCAGCAGGTGTGAATGTAGTAGTGAAACAGGTGTTTGACGACGAATTTATTATGGGAGAAATGAGCTATTTTAATACAGCGCAGGGCCTTGTGTAAGGATTTGGTTCTGTGTTCCAGCAGAAAAAATGTGCAATCATAATTATATGAAAACAAGATTCATTGTATTGGGACTGGTTTTACAAATTTCCGTATTCGGACAAAAGTCTGAATTTTTTAAGGATATCGATTTTGACAGCTGCTAAGAAATAGTGATGGAAGATTAAAGTATAAGATTTGATTATAAGCTAATTATAAATCATTTTTCGACAAAATCTCTGCAATGTCTTCCGAATATTGCTCTATTTTTTCTTCAGTAATTATTTCTTTATTAGGGGCTTGAGATAAAACCTCCAAAGCATTTTCATAAGACTTGATTAAACTAGAATCCTGTGGCTTGCCTATTAATAAGTCAAAAGTATAGTTGTTAAGCATCGCGTAATCATTTAGCAAATCGAGATACCCAAAATATGTAACCGATTTATTTTGGATATCCCGATCTTCCTTTAAGTCAAAACTAATTGGTTTCACTAAATGTACTACATGATTTTTTCCCTTGGATTGAATGAGTTTATTTTTACTCATTTTATGCTCAATAACTATATTTTTTTTAGTAATTGAGTCGGTAAATTTTTTTAAAATGAATCCTTCATTATGTCTAGTTTCTTCTATTTTTATCTCAGGCTCCGGAAGCAAAATTCTAGCTAATTCGCCTATTATTTTTCTATAATCACCAACTTGATTTATTACATTAAACGGTTCTGTAAATTGTAATGAAGAAGAATCTTCAATTAACAATACATTATTTATATAGTCTTTAAAAGAATATTGTCTCTTTTCGGTAAATAGGTTGTTACCCTCTCTTCTGTTTAATTTACTCTTAATATTTTTTGTAACTAAATTATAGAAATTAGCATCAAAATCCGGATAGACACATTTTAATCTCTGAATGTCACCCGATATAAAATAATGACCCTCTTCTGGTAGGTCAAATAGAACACCAATATTAAGGCATTCTCCTAATGCTAGGGAATGCTTGTATTGTAATATGCTATATGAAAGCTGACTTGTCATTATTAAAAAATTATACTCCTAAGTACAAGAGTAAAATTACTTGAATTTAACTTCATTTGGGCTAAGTATTCCCTTATACTATCATGATTTTTGTCTGAAAACCCGCTAGCCACCAGTTGTCTAAAATAGGAATCTAAGATATTAACATTAAGACTTCTAAGATATTCTTCAAAAACAGTAAAATATTCTTCCTTATGTTTTTGAAAACTATGTTTCAAATATGGGTAAAAAATATGGTTTTGGCAAAACCTGGTATCCCATCGCCAATTCATTAACTCACTAACTGCGTTAGGTATTGCTTCAAATCCAAGTTCATGATCTATTAAATAAGCATCATAACCATTAACAAGCAAATTTTTTGAATTTCCCCGATCTCTATTTCTAATTAGATTATCAAACGCAAAAACGGTATCTATATCTATAATTTTCTTCGCTTCTGCCGAAGTGAGAATTTCTCTATTAAATTGTATGTAACCATCTAAAAGTTCCGTCCCAAATTTCAATCTATCATCCTTCAACGCTAGTATATCTATTAAGTTAAAATCTGGTATAGTATCGATAAAATCACCACTAAAATCTATTAAGGCGGCTTTTGCCACAGGGAGATCAAATTCTTTGGCTAAAATGTTTCCTAATACTTCATTTGTAACAGAATCTCTAAACTCAATCAATTGCGTATCGAAAACCTTAACCACATAAGGTTTTAACCCTGTTTCGGTTTTGGCAAATACAAGCCAAGGCTTAGTTCTTGCACCTTTTTCCAATATATTCCGGAATGACACGGCCTTATAGACAGGTAGCATTGTTCCTTAATCAAATATTTTCTGAATGAGGTATATTTGTTATATGGGAAAGGAAGGTAAAGAGAAATATCGGACTCAGCCTACTAAGCAAAAACCCTTAGTGGTTAATGGAACTTTTGATGATCTCATAAAGGCTTCCGTATCTGGTAATCCAAAACCCAAGCCAAAGCCAGTAAAGCCTAAAAAGAAGAAATGAAGAAGTTCAGCTTCCGCATATTTATCATTTCTTTCTTAATAATTGGATTTCTCATATTCATGAGTATTATGGCAGAGTGGCATGTAGAGGATAATAGCCCCGGTGTTGGTTTGGTTCCGATACTCCTTGCAAAGTCGTACTGGATTTTTAGCTTCCCAATCAATATATTGTTTTGGATATATGACTATAAGTTTGGCGAAACTTTTATTTTAATAGGATTAACATTAAATACTTTGTCATTAAGCCTTTTGATTGAGCGGTTATTTTATATACTCAAAAAGCGAAAATTCCCACTAGGTCAAACTGGTATATAGTTGCCAATTTTTAATACTAACGATCATTAGCTAATCAATAAGACTCTCACCTGCAGATATTGCCTCCTTAATAATTTAACGGATCTAAGGGTAAACCCTTAGCCCGATCATAGAATGATTTCCCCATTGACAATCCCCAATCAAAATATTATCTTGGGCCACCCCTGATGTGTAAGACCCTGACTGCTGTTATGATAACGCTGCTGTTTGCTATGAAAGCAAGCGCGCAGAACGCCTGTGGTGTGAAAGCTTCATTCACGCCCGGCAACGACACCACGCTATACGTGGGACAGGGAATCACCTATACGAATACCAGCCAGAACGCAGACTCTTACGAATGGACGGTGGATACTTATTCCAAATATTATACGACTGACCTGGTGAATTTTGTACCGTACGTGGGCATTACACCCATCAAGCTGGTGGCTATCAAGGGCGCCTGCACCGATACAGCCGTGGCCTATATCGTGCGCAACGGCACGCCGCCCACGGATCAGAAAAGAATGAATACCAGTTACGGCATGCCGAATAATAATGCGTATGCGTCCAGTATGATCAATGCAAAAAGGGATGGCTATCTGCTCGGAGGTATCATGGGATTGGAGGATCGCGGCGGTTATATGTCACCCTATTTTGTGCGCGTATCCGAGTCGGGCTGTATACTCTGGTCCCGGATGTTGCCCATCAGCCTGAGAACAAGCGTTCGCTCGCTGATCACCACCTATGATTCCGGATTCATCGCACAGGTGGTGCAGGATGACTACGACAAAAATTATATGGTGAAGCTCGACAAGAACGGGAATGTAATATGGATACATACCTACCTCGGCGCTAACGGACTGAACTGGCTGGGCACGGTGAAGGAGATGTCGGATCATTCGCTGATGATATTATCGGGACAAAATCCCGGCGGCGATTTTGTGATCACGCGGCTCGATGAAAACGGAGCATTTCTCTGGCAGAAGAATTATGCCATCGGCCCGGATGATCAGGCGGTGTTTGTAGATCTCGTCGAAAAAAACGGATTCGCCTGGGTAGTGGGTGACTATTACGAGGCCATCGATGCCCCCAATAACCAGTGGCATATGTTTCCGATGATGTTTAAGATCGATGCAGTAACGGGTAACATGATCTGGTCCAGGGGATATGACAGCCCGAATAAATTTTATCAGTGGAGCGGCATTCATTTTTACAAAGACGGACTGATCATGAACGGTTTTGCCGATTCACTGGTGAATCCGCCCAGCGCGGGATATAGTAATTTTCAATCCCTCTGCGAAACAGATCTCGATGGAAATATCCGGGATGGAAAGCTGATATTTTTTCCGACAGAACTGGATGCACCCGTGGGCAATAACCTGGCGGTGGATGAGAATAACAATCTGGAATTGTTTTATTCCGGTAGCCAGGCCATTGACCTGCAGCCCCTGCATGCCGATTACAGTATTTTTCTGCGGCTTGATCAGAATAAAAACATCATCTGGCAGAACAATTATTTCGGTTATGGAAAGGGACTTGAAGTGCAGGCTGTTCCTGCGCCGTCAAAAGGTTTGGCGATGATAGGGGACCGGTTAACGCCGCTGTTCAGCGCCGGATACGGACTGGGTGAAATCCTGCTCGTGCTGAAAGTAGATTCCAATGGAAAGGGACCGGATCCGTTTTGTGATTTATACCCGACTACCTCATTTATACAGGATATGACCATCAGTTTGTATAGTCCCGGCGTGCCGGTGGTGACAGATCAAACCCTGCAGGTGACCGACCGGAACCTGTTGGAAACGAGACTCAACTCGGAGCTGAGGTATAACTGTGATGACTACGTGCCGCTCTGTTCTTTTATGAAACTCTCGGGGCCTTCCACTGTCTGTAATCTGAAAGATACTTTTGATTTTATCGCGCATAAGGATCCGTCATGCGGCGATCCGGTGAAGTGGACCTATGACGGGACGAATATCAAAACAGCTTATCAGGATGGAAGCAAGGTCCGGCTCATCTTCAACGCGCCGGGTGTATATAAGATACTTGCGGAAAAACCGATTCCCTGCAATCCGATCCTGGATTCGATCTTCGTAACCGTGGCGCCTGGCCTGGTTGATTTCAATCTGGGTGTTGATACAGCTCTTTGTACCGGCGATTCTCTTTTGCTGAAACCATCCGGAAAATACTTTCAGTATCTCTGGCAGGATGGGTCCACGAATGATTCTTTTATGGTGAAGACTGCCGGCGATTATCAGCTGACTGTTACGGACTCCTGCGGCAATACAAAATCGGATAGGGTGCATGTGGACTACAAAACCTCTCTCCCGATCGACCTGGGCGGCACGAGAAATATTTGTCCGACAGACACTATTGGTATTTCCCTGCCGGTTGGAAGTAATCCTTTTAACCTGACACCTGATTACAATATACTTCCCTCTCCCGGCGGCGCTTTGTATTTTTTCCCGAGGAAGGATACAGTTTACACATTGGTTGTAAACGAAGCCGGGGGATGTCAGCGATCGGGTCAGCTGGCATTCAAAATATTTCCAACCCGCTCTGTTGCACTGGGTAATGATACGGCGTTTTGTGCGGGAGGCGTTGCGGGTTTCTCTGCAGGCACGGGATTCTCGTCCTATGCCTGGAGCAATGGTAGCGCTTCGAGTTTCATCACCGTGCAGGAGCCCGGAACCTATTCCGTGATGGCCACGGATCCGAACGGATGTGTGTGGCGTGATACGGTTTCATTGACTGTGTACCCATCACCCGCTGTTCATATTTCAGGTGGCACGGTGATCTGTAAAGATCAGTCGCTGGTGCTGGATGCAGGATCAGGGTTCGCGAACTACCTGTGGGAGGACGGAACTGTTTCTGAATCTTATCAGGTAACCGATACCGGATTTTATCGTGTGCAGGTGACCGATCAGCATCAATGTACTGCAGCCGACTCCATCTACATCGCGCAATTTGCGGAATCCCCACTAAAATTTCTTCCTTCCGACACGACGGTGTGTTCCTATACCGGCGCCCTGATTCAAACCCTGGGTGACTTTTCAGCATACAGCTGGAGCACCGGTGAAACGGGCCGGTCCATCCAGGTAAAAACCGCAGGGAATTATGTCTGTCGCGTGGTGAACCAGGATGGTTGTCCCGGAACTGACTCCATCCGCGTCGACTTGAAAGACTGCGAAGCGCTGCTGGTTTTCCCGAATGCCTTTACCCCGAACCACGACGGTCTCAACGACGTGTTTCGTTTAAAATATCCCGGCCATGCCACCGACTACAACCTCCAGATCTTCAACCGCTGGGGCCAGAAAATCTTCGAGAGCTCCGATACCTCTTTGGGTTGGGACGGTAATTTGAATAATCAGCTGCAGCCCGAAGGGACTTATGTCTGGATCGTGCGCTACACCGATAACTCTGGGAAGAAACAGAAGATGCAGGGAAGTGTGGTGTTGATAAGATAATATTATTCAAACTTTTATTTATTATTGAACATATTAAAATAATTCTACATCATGCACATATTTGAAAGCGTCGATGAAGCTATTTTCCAACTCACAAGCCATTCGCAAAACTTTCAGTTCCCAACAAGGCAAAATCTAGTAACCCCTAACGATATTATAAAATTCTCTGTTCAACAAAATATATTTAGAGCACTGGGGTTACACAATCATAAGCCTTCTGATGTTTACAGAAATTGGGCGACAACAAATTTTGAAAACTTACATACTCGATTGACAAACTGTCAAAACGTGAATGAATTTGATCTAATAATTGAATCCTTTACTGACAGTTTTCTTATTAGTTGGTGCACAACTACAAAAGAAAAACTTGTTTATGGACCTGCAAGTAAAATCGTGAATCTTCTTATCAAAGCAATGCAAGAATCAAATCAATATAAGGTTGACAGCATTATTAGACTCCAGCATGTTCCATGGGACTCCTACACATTACGACCTTTACGCAACATAATAAATGTATTGACGGACACTAACTACCACATCAATATTCCGACTAATGCGTCAATGTCTTTTGTTAACTCGAGAGAATTGTACAACGTACTTCAGGATGCCATTTTTAATTTATATGACAAGCTTCCAGGACTACCGCCAACGATTTACTTTGACTACTTTGCTTGGAACGACAATCATTAATTTCTGTGTATGGAAGACAAATTGCTACAAAAATTGGATTTGGAAATTAATTCTGCATATTTGAGTTAACAAAAAATTTTAAAAAAAACTGGGCAGGCGAAAACTATATCGTGTTATTTGGCTCTGCCATGATTGCCTATGCACGGATGCAATTCACCCGAATGACAGACGAAGAGCGTCAATCAATCCGTAAATCTCTGTTGCGTTGCTGCGAACTGGATACTTTTGCGATGGTAATGATTTATGAGAGCTGGAGGAATTCATGTTTTGGCAACGATCTATAGAAATAAATAGGATGAAAAGGATTAAGTTTATTGGAATTAAATCTTAATCCTGTCAAAGCACGCAAAGGATGCCTATCTTAATTCGGAGTAAATGCACTTGGCATATCGATGGAAATCGTTGTAACCACTTTTATATTGGCTGCCTTCAGCCGACTAATGCATTAACAGGAGGAAATTTAAACGATAGAGAAGTTTAAATATCGTTACAGGCGTTGGTGCTAATCTTACTTTTTACTGTGTTTTTATGCATGATTCAAACGTAATAAAAATCTACGTTCGTGGCATACTGTGAACAGAAAGGCGCTGATTGCACTATAACAATTCGTAAATATTTTATAATTCATCGATAAAAACTTCACATTTAGTGAACTTTTATTACTTTTACTTCTGAATAAATGAAAGTCAGGCTAATCAAGAGAAGATCAATTGAAGATTTTGTTTTAAAAAATGCAAGAAGCAGGAGCTCTTTCAGACTATGGCTAACATTTCTAAGGATGGCAGATTGGGTTAAGCCAGGAGATATTACCGAAACTTTTGGTTCGGCAGATTTGTTAGGCAATGGAAGCGATAGAGTGGTGTTTGATATCGCAGGTAATAATTACAGGATGATATGCAAATTTCATTTCGGGATAGCAAGAGTTCATTTGTACATTAAGTGGATAGGAACGCATGCAGAATACACTAAACTATGCAATAACAACAATCAATATACGGTGAACAGCTACTACTAAAATAAGTTCAATGGTAACTTTACAATATAAAGTCATTAAAACAAATGCACAATACAACAAGTATTGCGATGCAATCGAAGCATTGGTTGATAGCGGTAAGAAAACCAAAGCCATTCAGGATGAAATAGAATTGCTTACGCTGCTCATTGAAAAGTATGATGCAGACCATAACACTTTTGATGATGCGAACCCAATAGAATTATTAAAGTCTTTAATGAAAGACCATAAAATGAAAGCGGTTGATTTGGCCAACCTGCTGGATGTAAGTGAAGGATTGGTTTCTGATATACTCAATTACAAGAAAGGTTTATCTAAAGAAACTATCCGCATACTTTCTGAAAGGTTTAAACTTAGCCAGGAGGCTTTTAACAGGCCCTACGAATTGCATGTGCCTGTAAGACCCCGATTCAAAGAGACAAAGATGATGAACAACAAAAAAAAACGGGCGACATCCTGACAAATTACCCGATAACGATCCTACGGCGGTCTTCATGCCTCAATGGATTGAATTTCCCACTTGTCCCAACTAATATATAGCTGCCAATCTTTATCACAACGATCATTTATGACTCATCCGGAGGCTTCTCAATGTCTAAACCCCTGCTACAAGCCATCCTGGTCCTGCTGTTCACCGTACCTGCGATGCCCAGTACTGGAAAGCATATCCGAACCGAAAAGTCCGGGGTATCAGAAATATTCCCGCAATAAATCGATGCCTTTGATTATTTCCTGTCTTCCACTCGACTCTATGCCGTACCATCCCCTGTAACCTGAATGAATGCAGATTTCGATCATCTTTCGTGTTAACCCATCCGTCGGTTGATTTCTATATGACATTCCTTTTGCGTAGGGAAGCGTTTTTTCCAGATACAGATAATTATCGTAATCAAGATCAGGTGTACGCCAGTCAGGATAGGTTCCGAAATATGGATTGTCCACTTCCTTCATCAGTTTTAATATAAAATCCGCATCGTCTGATATGCCGCCATGATTTTCTATGACTATCGATATTTTGGAGGATTCACTATATTCTAAAAGCATATTGTAGGATTCAGCGGCCCATTTTAATGCATCTTTCTTTCCTATCTGTTGTGGACCCCTGCAGTTTGTCCGGATCGCGTAACAACCCAGATAGTCGGCAATGTCAACCCATTTTTTATGACTGTTAACAAACTGCCTTCGTTCCTTTTTTGTGGCGCCGCATCCATCGCCTTCATCATCTACCATGATGAGCACCATGGTCACACCGTGATCGTCGGCACGCCGCCTGAGGGTTTTCAGATATTCGAAAGTCGGAACTTCAAATAATGTATTTACAAATTCTATTCCGTTCAAATTAAAATCTTCCCGGGCTATGCGGGGCAAATCGAGGTTCTTCCATTTGCCCTGACGAAATTCATCAATCAGGGCCCATGCAGCAAGGGAGATATCATTTTTAGCTACAGGTTTATTTTTTGCCATACCTGAACAGTAAGTTTACGAAAATTTGAGAAAGAAAGCCCGAGACCGGTATAAACCGGCATCAAATATAAGTAGCCCGGATAGATGGCGGCTGGCTAGGGTATATGAAAGCTTAAGAAATTATGATAAACAAAAATGTACCTTTATTACCTCCCAAAAGGGTAACCTTTGAATTCTCCCTGAAAGGATCCTGTGCATCTATGTAATCATCCCTTTTAAAACTGAAAGAGCATTACCCGGTCAACCATTAAACCGTTATTAAAACCAACATAATGCAAACCTTTCATGCACGTAAAACAGCCGCTCTGGCAGTTGTCCTGTTTTCCATTGCCATTTTGGGAGCCTGTAAAAAAGATGTAAAAGAAGAGGCTCGTTCCATTTCTAAAAATGCTGCCTGAACAATGGAGCTGGCATCCAGGCCACCCCGTCTTTCAACAACCAAACATACAGGCTCAATATCTTTTCCAAACTCGGCGGCACGTAGGCAAGGGTACTGCTGACGAACAGGTTCGCAACGAACACGCTGGTCGTGGGCGCCGTTCATGTGGCGATTCGTTCTACGAACAATTCAATTGTCGCCGGCAGCGACCGGGCTTTGACGTTTGGCGGGCAGCCCGGCGTTACCCTCGCGCCGGATGCGCAAATATGGAGTGATTCTGTTACTCTTACGATTGCACAGCATGTAACCGTTGCTGTGAGTGTTTACATTCCCGGAAGCTTCAGGCCCACTACCTTCCATCCCACCGGGCTGCATACCAGCTATATCTCAAAAACAGGCAACTTTACTGCCTCAGCAACGCTGCCACTAGCAGGCTTTACCAATACGACCACACAGGTTTTGATGGTATCAGGCCTGCAGGTGTGGGCGCCGGAAACAAGCCAGGTCGCCGTAACCTTTGGCAATTCCATTACTGATGGAGCCGCTGCTGTCAACAATGCCAATGGTACCTGGCCCGACATACTTTCCAACCGCCTGCCTGCACTGCCCTCGGGTGCACCATTTGCTGTCATTAATATGGGTATCGGCTCTAACAGGGTAGTATCTTCGGACCAAGCAGCCCCGTCAGGCGTACACCGTTTTGCAGATGATGTGCTGGCGCGGCCAAACGTTAAATATCTTCTCCTGCTGGAGGGTATCAACGACATCTCTTACGAACATGCTACCGCAGCCACGATTACCGGCGCCTACGCCTCCATGGTAGCCCAGGCGCATGCGGCAGGTATCAAAGTCTATGGCGCCACCTTGCTCCCCATTGGCAACTCCACCAAGTACACGGTAGCGAACGAGACCACCCGCCAGGAAGTGAATGCCTGGATCCGCACGGCGGGGAATTTTGATGCGGTGCTCGACTTTGAAGCTGTAGTAAAAGACCCGGCAACCAACCCGCTACGGATCAGGAGCATCTGGACAGGTGATTATGTTCATCCTAATGCGGCAGGATATGCGGCGATAGGCAACTCTATTCCTCTGAGTCTCTTCAATTAGGAGTAATCTGAATTACTACTGTTGTTAGTAGTACCAGGCAAAGTCAGCGTCTGCAAACGCTGATGTGGCTGTTCATCACCGATATGTCGACTGAGGATTTTGTTGTTCCTTACTTTCCGAGGAACTTTTACAATCCTTTTTTTTGTATATTTTGTAACATGCTTCCCCTAAAAGCTAAACT
>Ga0206929_1178_pt1 | contig 14336 bp, 10 predicted proteins | sample Alteio_BWOrgHeat_19_FD_152929 | JGI IMG/M metagenome (GOLD analysis project Ga0206929, IMG submission 152929) | Enriched cells from forest soil in Barre Woods Harvard Forest LTER site, Petersham, Massachusetts, United States -... | ecosystem: Environmental > Terrestrial > Soil > Temperate forest >...
TCTGAAGAAACCTCGGTAGATGGATCACGCGCTGAAGACGACGAAACAGGAGCTTTGTTCACACATTGAACAAGTAGAAGAGAGCTTAATAAAAAAATGTTTTTCAAATAATTCAAGCTCAACCTCACTTTATAAGACCATTCTGACTGCTTTAGCTCTGCCACCAATAACGGCACCAGAACCAGTTCCTGGAAATAAATCATCAACTATACCAGTCCCAGCAGTAGTACCGTCTGTCATCCACACTTCGTTTCCATATTGAGTGTTAGTCAAAGTAAAAAACAATTTATTATTCATTGCTGGTAGAACTAAATTGCTTGCCTGCAAATCCACTCCAGGATCGACATCATAGAGCATAAAAGTCCCATCAGAAGTGCCATCACTTACCCAAGGTTTGATAAAATGAACACCATCGGTAGCCTCAAAAACAATTTTTTGATTAATTACAGAAAATGATTGCGCTGTTCTTGCAAGAGGTGTTGGATTAAATCCTTGAGTAGTATTGATAGCTGTAACCGCAGTTGTACCGGAGGTGGTGCCATCTGTCGACCACAGTTGTTCACTTACTCCATCGTATGCCGCAAATAATATTTTATGGTTAAGAACTGTTAAATAATCTGGATTGCTCCCATCTGCAGGATTGATATTAGTCACTTTTTGAGTATTGCCGCCAACCACTCCATCACTAGTCCATATTTCATTATTTCCATTTGAATCATCTTGTGTGAAATACAACTTTCCATCCATCACTATGATGCCTGCAACATTGCTTGAAGAGCGGCGTCTACCAGGCACTACCAAATTGGTTGAACCCCCTGGTACCCCATCACTTATCCATAACTCTGTATCATCATTGGAGTCTGTTGCTGAAAAATAAAGAGCACCGTTCATCACTGTCAAATAACTAGGATCGCTATCACCAGAGGTGTTAATATCTGCAACCATAGCCGTATTTCCATTTACCAAACCATCAGAAGCCCAAAGTTCGTATCCATTGATCCCATCTGTCGCAACAAAATAGAGTGTATCGTTAAATACGATAAATGAATATGGTGCGCTATCCCCTGTAGTATTAATAATTTTAACAAGGCTTGCACTGACTCCATCGAAACTCCAAAGCTGATATCCATTTACTCCGTCCGTGGCACTGAAATAGACCTTATTATGATAGAGTTGAAAAATAGGCGCTCCATCCGTTGCTGTTGCCAATAAAGCTGTCGTAACATTTTTAGTACCAGCTTTCGTTCCATCACTACTCCACAAAGTAAGACTACCATTAGATACAGAAAACACTGAGGAGGCTGAAGACCCAGAAGACGCTGATGTAAAAATAATTTTTCCATTAAGATAAACTATGTTTGATGTGTCTGCTAGTACATCGGCTACAGGAACGGTTCCCGGTATAGTCCCGTCTGTTTTATATAAACTGATAGCATCACCATCTGGAGTTCCCATAAAATAGTAAGATGGATAGCAATTTATAGCTACGTTGGTGACATTAACAAGTGGTTGACTACCCACCCCAGCACCTACTGTACATCCATAAATTCCAGACTGACTTACCTTTACCGAATAGGTTCCATTTATGGATACACCTTGAGCAAAAGTAAACGGGCCATTAGCGCTCAAAGTCAAACTATCGTTGCTATTGTTGGTAACCACAATACTTCCACCAAAATTTAAACCCTGCAAGACACCCGATACAGTCACTAATGGACTACACTCAACATCAACAGCGCTGATATCAGCAGAAGCCATAACACCATTACCTTGCGATACTGCACAACTTAATCCGGGAGAGCTTTTGACTGTAACTACATACTGTGCTCCAGAACTTACTTTAGCCGGGAAGACAAAAGAACCATCGCTACTAATAGTTAAATCATCTCCAGCATTATCTTGAAGAATAATAGAACTTCCTGGAAGGGTGCCAACTACTTTGCCACCAACCTTGTAAGCAATTTGAGAACAGAAAATAATTACAGAAAGATAATCACTACCTTTCAACTTGTCGTTATTGTTGTTGGGTGTGCAAACTAAATCTGCATTTATAGAGCTTGAGAATATAGAAACCAAATACGTTGATTCATCATCCAACAAAGTTGGGAAAACAAAACTCCCATCAGCACTAACAGTTATGTTATCACCACTGTTATTTTGTAAAACGAGAGACCCCCCCCCCAACCCAGACACCGTTCCACCGATTTGATATTTCTGTGTAACGCAAGTTACATTTATATCTGTTATATCGTCCGTTATTGTGCCTTCATCTCCACTTATAGTGCACACTTGATTCGGAGCTGAGGGTTGAACTGAGACAGTAACCTTATAGTCAGAGCCCTGCTCAATCTTGTCTGGAAAAACAAAAGTTCCGTCTTGGGTAACAGAAACCAACGAAGTAAGACTCCCAGAATCTAATTCTAAAATAAGCCCGGAACCAAGCACACCCTGAGCACTACCACCTGCGGTCGAGCTTACATCTTGGCAAGAGATAAATAAGTGATTTAAATTTTCCATAGTTAACGAAGTAGAACTTCCCAATATAGTACAAACTTGAATGGGGTTTGTTGGTTGCTTACCTATGGCCACCGTATGGGTTTTATTTTGTAGAATATTGGAGAATAAAGCTTTTGGGAGGCTAAAGACCCCACCTGTTGAAAGGGTTATAGGTTGATCACCGCCTTTGTCAACATTGATAGTAAGACCAGATCCATTCAATCCTAGTACAACCCCATTTATCGAGTCCGAAGCTTCTGATGAATTATTAAGAGTAGAAGATCCTAAATCAGTTGCTGTGGTAACGGAGGCTGATAGTTGATTAAGATTCAAAGGGAGATTATTACAACCACCCGCAAAGCAGATAGTCACAAGAAACAAAAAACACTTGATGTTGTTGATAAACGACACCATAGCATCTCCAAAAATCCACGTACAAATTCACACTGTAGCCTATCGACTTATTTGTTATTTACTTAAATAAAGAGAGTTAAATCTATTGTTTTAGATAGTTACCAATAGATTTAATTAGGGGAAGAAAAGAAATTAAGAACAGGTACACACTAAGTTACGATCTCCAAAGGCTTCATCGATTCGACCGACAGATGGCCAAAATTTACCTTCTTTAACCCAAGGGAGAGGAAACATTGCTTTTTCACGAGAGTATGGGTGAGACCATTCAGAAGCACAAGCTAAGGCTGTATGCGGTGCATTCTTAAGAGGATTATCCACCTTGCTCATCTTACCATCTTCTATTTCCTTGATTTCTTCTCTTATCGCTAAAAGAGCATCACAGAAGCGATCCAACTCATCTTTACTTTCACTCTCTGTAGGTTCTATCATCATCGTACCTGCAACAGGAAAAGAAATAGTAGGTGCATGAAACCCATAATCCATAAGTCTTTTTGCAATATCATGAACCTCTACTCCACAAGACTTCTTGAACGCGCGCACATCAACGATGCATTCATGAGCCACCCACCCGTTTCGACCTTTGTATAAAATCTTATAGTGAGGCTCTAACCTCTTCGCTATATAATTAGCGTTTAGAATAGCAACTTGTGTGGCCTTCTTTAGTCCATCCAGTCCCATCATTTTTAAATAAGACCATGAAATAAGTAAAATACTAGCGCTTCCATAAGGAGCAGAAGAAACCGCTCGGATGGGATCTTTACCCCCAAGTTCTTTACTCAAACAATGACCAGGAAGAAAAGAGGCAAGGTGTCTTTTCACTGCAATAGGACCAGCTCCAGGGCCACCACCACCATGAGGTATACTAAATGTTTTATGCAGATTCATATGGCAAACATCGGGCCCATACTGCCCAGGTTTACATAAACCAATTTGAGCATTAAGATTAGCTCCATCCATATAAACCTGACCACCAAAGCTATGAATGATGTCGCAAACCTTACGTATGGAAGCTTCAAATACTCCATGTGTCGACGGGTAAGTAATCATTAATGCTGCTAAATGTGCCTGATTTTCTTGAGCTTTCGTTTGCAAATCTTCAAGGTCGATATTTCCTGCTTCATCACATGCAACAATTACGACTTTAAAATTAGCTAAGCTTGCAGTAGCTGGATTAGTGCCATGCGCAGAACTAGGTATCAAACAAACATTTCTTTGATTTTGATGAATAGATTCTAAATATTTTTTTATCACCAAAAGACCAGCGTACTCTCCTTGCGCACCAGAGTTAGGCTGTAAAGACACTGAATCAAAACCTGTTATTTTCGCCAGCATAGTGGCTAATTCTAATAAAATCTCTCGATAACCATGAGATTGAAAATCAGGTACAAATGGATGGATCTGACTGAAGGCAGACCAACTCAAGGGCATGAGCTCTGTTGCTGCATTTAGCTTCATCGTGCAAGAACCCAAAGGAATCATCGATTGCGTAAGAGACAGATCCTTAAATTCTAAACGCTTAATATAGCGCATCATTTGGGTTTCAGAATGATGAGAATTAAATACTTCTTGCTTTAAATAAGATGATCTTCTCGTGTGTTGACCGAATAGAGGATTAATTTCAGAAACTAAATCTTCTATCTTAAATGGAATTTCATCTTTTTGAATGAGAATTTTAAGAACTTCAGCAACATCAGCTAATGTCGTTGTCTCATCAAAAGAAACAGAGATTTCGTTTTCGCTATACGCTCTTAAATTAACCTTCTTTTCCCAACCTCTTTTTAAAACTTCGTAACTCTTATACGGACTACAGTTTAAAAGCACCGTATCAAAAAACGGCTCCTGACCCACTTTAATTCGGCATTTTTCTGCTGCTAATTTCAACACAGCAGCACAAGCATGCGTCCTTTCAGCTATTTTTCTTAATCCATCAGGTCCATGATATACAGCAAACATACTGGCAATATTTGCAAGCAAAGCCTGAGCAGTGCAAATATTACTAGTCGCTTTCTCTCTACGTATGTGTTGCTCTCTTGTTTGCAATGCTAGTCTTATTGCTTTTTGACCAGCATTATCTTTTGAAACCCCGACGATGCGACCTGGAACTCGCCTTTTTAATTCATCTTTAGTCGATAAAAAAGCAGCGTGTGGCCCACCGAACCCTAAAGGTACTCCGAACCTTTGACTATTACCAATTGCTATGTCTGCATCTAAATCACCGGGAGAACGGAGTACAGTCAAACTCAGTAAATCACAAGCAAGGATAATCAGTACTTTTTGTTCCTGTGCTTTTTTAATAAAAGCTGAATAATCATAAATCACACCATCCGTTCCTGGGTATTGCAATAAAGCACCAAAAACAGGTGAAGAAAAATCAAAACTGCGGTGATCTGCGACAATGATTTCAATAGAAAAAGGTTTAGCTCTACCCTTAACCACTTCAATAGTTTGAGGGTGGCAAAAAGACGATATGAAAAAAGATCGATCCGAAGGCCGTTGAGCTTCAGCAAAACAAATCATCATCGCTTCTGCAGCAGCCGTTCCCTCATCAAGCAAAGAAGCGTTTGCAATAGGAAGGCCAGTCAAATCAGAAACCATCGTTTGAAAATTCAACAAAGATTCAAGACGACCTTGCGAAATTTCTGGTTGATAGGGCGTGTATTGCGTATACCAACCCGGGTTCTCAAATACACAGCGTTGAATAACAGAAGGAAGGATAGAGTTACTATAACCCATACCCAACCACGATTTAAATTCAAAGTTTTTAGCACCAAGAACTCTTAATTGCGCAAGAATATCTTTTTCGGAAACAGGATGAGAAAGGATGGAATCTTCCTCTTTATTTTTTTGCTTAATATCGTCAGGTATGACTTGATCACTAAATTCAGATAACTTTGAAAAACCCAAAACATGTAACATCGACTTTATTTGATCATCATTTGGACCAATATGGCGATCAGAAAATAAACCATAAGAAAAATCTATACTTTTTTTTTCCATGACTTTCTACCTTACATCACAGTGATTAGTCTTGTTTATATTTTTCATCTTGTTCAATATCTCTATGGCTAACATTTACTACAATGCCATGGAGCTTGGCACTTTTCAGCTTTTTATTTAACTCATCTGCTATAAACACACTGCGGTGCCTGCCTCCTGTACAACCAATCGCTATCCTAAAAAAATGCTTACCTTCATCATAATATTTAGGTAAAAGCCAAGTGTGCCAGTCAAATAATTTTTGCAAATATTCAGATACAATTTTGTCGTGAAATAAAAATTCTTTCACTTCTGGGTCGAGACCCGTCTTGTCTTTAAGAGATGGAACAAAAAAAGGATTCTGTAAAAATCTAACATCAAACAACGTATCAGTTGGTTTATAAATACCATACTTAAAACCAAAACTAGCAATAGACACAAAAAGCTGACGAAGGTGTTCATCCTGAAAGCGAGATTCCACCAACCTAGATAAGTTGTGAGGGCTTAGAGTCGAGGTGTCAATGACAGCGTCTGCCTGAATTTCAATTTCTTCTAAGATTTTTCTTTCAAAGTGGATAGCATCGGCAATCTTACCGCATTTATCAAGCAACGGATGTTTACGCCGGCTCGTGCTAAACCGTGTGAGTAAAACCTCAGTATCTGCTTTAATAAAAAGCAGAACTACTTTTATTTTATTTTTTAAAGTTTTAATGATATTTGTAAATTCTTGAGCTTGTTCATAAGCATGAATGTGTATGCCCATAGCTATGCCGTTTTCTAAAGTTGAAACTTGTTTTTTCACCAATAAATCTACGGTTGGCAACACCATTTCAAATGGCAAATTATCGATGCAATAAAATCCAAGATCCTCAAGAGACTTCACTGTTGTCGCTAGCCCAGCCCCACTTTGGCCTACAACCAAAATTAATTCTGGTTTCTTTATATTTTTGGAATTTTTCATTTAAAACGCTCCCATTCTTTTGCGTTTACTAGATGGGAGAATACCTAATTGCTCTCTGTATTTCGCTACAGTACGCCGCGCAACATTGACGCCCTTTTCCTCTAACAAAGCAACTATTTTTAAATCAGAATAAGGTTTTCCCTTTGGTTCTTTGCTTACAATTTCTTTGAGCATCATTTTCACTGATTCGCTCGCCACATCCTCGCCCTCTCGCCCTTGCAAAGAGCTGCTGAAAAAATACTTCAGCTCAAAAATACCTCGAGGGGTGTGAGCATATTTATTGTTTGTGGCTCGGCTTACAGTTGATTCGTGTAACTCTATAATTTCTGCGACGTCTTTTAAGATCATGGGTCGTAAGAATTCCACCCCTTTTTCAAAAAACTCTTGCTGCTTCATCACAATACACTCCATGACACGCAAGATTGTTTTCTGACGTTGGTGAATGCTTTTTATCAACCATTGCGCCGATTTAATTTTTTCATTGATGTAGCTTTTTTCTTCGCCTTTTTTATAATCATGAGCGACTTCTCTATAGTAATCGTTCACCTTAAGCCTAGGTAGATTATCATCATTAAGATGTATAATCCATTTATCACCCCTCTTAAAAACATAGACGTCGGGGATAATAAATTGCGCGACTTCATCGCTAAACTGGCGCCCAGGAATAGGGTTTAATCCAGCAATAATGCCGATATTTTCAACCACATCCGCATGGGTTATTTTTAAATTTTTAGCTATGGTCTGATAGTTTCCAACTTCAAGATCATGCCAATGAAATTCAACTATTTTTTCAACAATACCGTTCTTTAGCTTTAACTCTCTAAGTTGTATAAGTAGAGATTCGTTAAGATCTCTCGCCCCAACCCCTAAAGGGTCAAGCCTTTGGATTGTATCTAAAACTCCTTCCACCAACAAAGGATCAACTTTCTCATCTTCACAAAACTTATTTAAATCCAAATCTAGAAAACCTTTTTCGGAGATGTTTCCTATAAGTTTTTCCCCGATTATTTTTTCTTCTTCGTCTAGATTCAATTCACCCATCTGTGTTTGTAAGTATTCGTGTAGTGTTTTTCCCTTTGAAATAAAATTGTCGTAGTTAACAAATCCGTCTTCGTCTTGATTATAATTATTAGTGTAATTAGGTGAGGAGTCACCAAAATTGGGCATGAGCTCCCAATCAAAATCATTTTTCACATCTGGAGAAACCTGATCAACTATTTGCCCAACTGAATTTTCAATTTCATCAGAGATGATTTCTTCGCTTGATTTTTCTATACTCTCACGATCTATTGATTCTATTTCATCTTCTTCTAAAACTGGATTTTCGACCATCTGTTGTTGTAAAAATTGCTCTACCTCAAGCCGAGACAACTGTAGCAGTTTGATGGCCTGCTGCAATTGAGGTGTCATCAATATCTGTTGAGTCAATTTAAAAGATTGTTTTAGATCAAGACTCATAAATAAAAACGGTGCTCCACTTAAAGTCTAAAATTTTCCCCGAGGTAGACTTCTTTTACGACTGCACTTGCAAGGATTTCCGATGGATCACCATGTGCCACAATTTTACCCTGAGAAAGAACATAGGCTCTATCGCAGATACCCAAGGTCTCTCTCACATTATGGTCGGTGATCAAGACGCCCAAACCCTCACCTTTTAGTTTTCTTATCAAAGATTGAATTTCTTGAACCGTTAAAGGATCCACACCGGCAAATGGTTCATCTAGAAGTAAAAAATGAGGATTGATAATAAGAGCTCTTGCAATCTCTACCCTTCTTCTTTCCCCCCCCGAAAGAGCCGCTCCCATGGTTTCAACTAAATGACCTATTTGAAATTTTTTTAATAAATCATCAAGAAGTTCTTCTCTTTTATTTTTGGGAGTTTGCGCTATCTCCATAATTCCAAGAAGATTATCTCTTACGGAAAGCTTACGGAAAATTGAGGAGTTTTGAGGAAGATAACTAATTCCTTTTTTTGATCTCTTGTGCATAGGGATAAGGGTAATATTTTGATCGTCTAGAAAAACACCCCCAGTTTGTGGGTATAAAAGCCCTACCATCATATAGAAACTTGTAGTTTTTCCAGCACCATTAGGACCAAGCAAACCAACAATCTCGCCTTTTTTTACATCAAAACTTACATTGTCGACAACTTTTCGTCCCTTGAATGTCTTAGATAAAGAATCTGCTCGGAAAACTTTCATTAGATTACCTCTTGTTTCGCCTGTCATCCTGATTTTACAGCTTAAGGCTTCACTAATCCTTTGACTTTCGTAACATTCACCCAACCTGTTTTTAGGTTATAGTTTATAAGATTCCCCTTAAGAACATCTCCGCCCTTAATCAGTTCGGCATTATCTTTTAAAATAAGATTTTGTTCTTTAACATCAAACTCAGCAAAATTACTAGTTGCCTGCGCACTTTCACCCGTTTCAGTCGTTTCTTTACGTATTTTCACTTTACCTTTCGCTATCACCTTTTCTACTTCATTGGTGAGCGGATTAAAATGAATCTCTGCAAAATCGGACTGCATAAATAAGTCGCCTTGAGTGACTTCGACATTTTTATGGAACTCAACAATACCTTTTTCTTTCAGACCAGAAAGATCCTCACCTTTAAAATGAACGGGAAGATTTTTATTGTCTTGGTATTTTTTTTTCTTATTTTTATCTTTTTCGTCACTTTTTACAGCTTTTTTATCTGTAGAATGCCCTTTTTGTGGCTGCGCTTCATTTGTTTTTTCTAAAGGAGATGTAGATTTAGGTGCATTTAGTAAACCTGAGCTATTGTCTTGCGTGCTTTTCTTAATTTCTAATTTCTTTTTTTGCTCATCATCATCCAACAAATCTGCATGAAGAACTCTTGAAAACAAGATAAACAAAAGCAAAAGATTATTTCTTAGTTTTTTCATTTGGCAATATCTCTCCTTCAACCAATCCAAATATATTCAAAGATTCTTTTTCCATATCCCAATGAAAACCTTCTTTGCCTTTGAACCAACGGGAGTTCCCCTCAACAAATACATTGTTTTCTCCAACGATAACTTTTTCTTTGCCAAAAACCTTAGCTTTCTCTGATGTTAACTTATAGTCTCTGAAATTAAAAAGCACTCCAATTGGTAAATAAGCGCTATCGATTTCTGACTCTTTAAAAAGATCATCTACAGATTCCACACGCAGTTTAACTTTCACCAACTGTGTTGAAAAGTCTTCCCTCCCCTTTTCTGTATACCTGGAACCGGCCACATCTCCGTGTAGCTCCACTGTATTAGGAGCTCTAAAATCGCCATAGTGAGCCTTGAGAACCGACTTTAGAACATCTTTCTCAAACCTAAAAAGTGTAAAATCTCCCATTTTTAACCGAGGTTCATCAGAAACACGCGAATCAAGGTTTTCTCTCAATGATACCACTTCCCTGGTAAAATAAAGTAACAATGCAGAGGTAAACATGACTAAAAACAGGCCAACAACAATGTAGCGCCCCAAAGTATGGCTCCTTTTTATACATTTTAACGAGGCTTTATACAAACTCAAGCGGATAGCAAAGCACCCTCTCCATTCTAAAAGGGAAAAAGAAAAATGCAAACACGGCTTGAGCTTATATAATATTTGCGGAGATTAGATCATGAAGACGCACAAGACCAACAAGATGTTGCTTGGCCGTGACAAACAAAGAGGTGATTTTGAATTTTTCCATAATAGCGATAGCATCTATCGCTCTGGCCGTTGGTTCTATGGTTTTCACCTTCGAACTCATCAGTTGTTGGCTTGATAATTTAAGCGTTTCTTCGCGATGATTTAGTAAAGCCCTGCGTATATCCCCATCTGAAACGCAACCCAAAAGCCTGCTTTCTTCGTCTACCACAGCTGTGATTCCAAAATTAAATTTAGTAATGGCGTCCACCACCAAATAAAAATCGGCTTTGTCCGAAATCACATGAAGCTTCTCGAGAGGGTGCATAAAATCAGAAACAGCAGCAAGTGAACGACCTATACTTCCCCCAGGATGAAGCATCGCAAATTTTTCTTTAGTAAACCCCTTTAAGGTCATCAAGACCACCGCTAAAGCATCACCAAGAGCTAGGGCTACGGTAGAGGATGAGGTCGGAGCTATACCGATAGAATCCGCTTCCTTTTCGGTGGAACCGTCTAGGGTAAAATCAGAGAGACAAGCAAGTGTAGAATTAGGCTTACCCGTTATCGAGATGATGGGAATATTTTCTCTTTTTACAAACTTAGCAACAGCCACAACCTCCCTAGTTTCCCCACCATAGGCAATGGCTACTAAGCAGTCGTCTTTACCAATCATCCCAAAATCACCATGCAAGGCTTCTGAAGGATGAAGAAAAAAAGCTGATGTTCCTGTACTTGAAAAGGTAGAAGAAATTTTCTGAGCAATATGCCCAGATTTTCCCATACCAGTGAAAATAACTTTACCTTTACACTTTTGTAAAATCTTTACTGCTTCAATAAAATCCTGAGAAAGATTTAAAGCTGATCTTTCGATTGCCTGACTCTCAATTAACAGAACTTTTTGAGCTATCTCAAGAATGTACTCATTTATGCTGGTCATCTTTACAAGCACTCTCTATAAATTTATGAAAAAGTGGATGCGCTTCCATTGGTTTGCTCTGTAATTCAGGATGAAATTGGCAGGCAACAAACCAAGGGTGATCGACCATTTCCATAATCTCAACCAAAGATCCGTCGGGAGAAACTCCAGAAAAAATCATACCATGTTTTTCAAATTCTTCTCGATAGCTATTATTAAACTCATAGCGGTGTCGATGTCGTTCGCTTATATGGCTTCTTTGGTAAGATTCCATAGCTTTTGACTTCTCTTGTACAACACAGGGATAAGCGCCAAGCCGCATCGTCCCACCCATTTTAGTGATATGAGTTTGAGATTCCATCAATGTAATGATGAGATGAGGTGAAGTTGGGTTGAATTCAAAACTTTGCGCTTCTTTGAGGCCAATAACATGCCTAGCAAACTCAATCGCAGCCAACTGCATACCAAGACAAATACCTAGAAAAGGTATCTTACGTGTACGAGCGAAATGAATAGCTTTTATCTTTCCTTCTACACCTCTTTCGCCAAAGCCACCTGGAACGATAATTCCATCACAGTCGCCAAGAGTTGCCTCAATGTTCTGATCATTAAGCTCAATAGCATCAATGTATTCCACATTGACCTTACATTCATTGGAAATTCCGGCGTGAATAAGTGACTCATTGATAGATTTGTAAGCATCAATGACATTTGTATATTTGCCGACAACGGCAATTTTGCATTCTTTTTTAGGGAAAGAAAGACGGTCTCTTATTAACTGCCATTCTTTCAAATCAGGCTTTCTGGTCCAGATATTCAACTGATCAACTATCACCTGGTCCAAAAACTGCTCATGAAAAATAATCGGCATTTTATAAATACTATCAACATCTCTAGCTTCGACGACATTTGCAGGAGGGACATTGCAAAATAAAGCTATTTTTCTACGAAGCTCTTCCGGGACAGAACGATCTGCTCTACAAACAAGTATATCTGGTTGAATACCAATCGAACGCAGCTCCTTAACAGAATGCTGGGTTGGTTTGGTTTTGAGCTCCTTGGCTGCTTCAATATATGGAACGAGAGTGACATGGATGCAGATTACATTCTCTGAACCGAGCTCATATCTAATCTGTCGAATGGTTTCTAAAAACGGTAAGCTCTCTATGTCCCCAACCGTACCTCCAACCTCGAGTATGGCTATATCACAGCCTTCAGCGGCCTTATAAATGTATTCTTTTATCTGACTAGTAATATGTGGCACCACCTGAACGGTCACCCCAAGGTAGACCCCTTTGCGCTCTTTCGTGAGGACATCATCGTAGATTTTGCCTGCTGAAAAACTATTGGAGCGACTCAATGGCGCCTGCGTAAATCTTTCGTAGTGACCCAAGTCAAGATCCGTCTCTGCTCCATCCACAGTGACAAAGACCTCGCCATGTTGGATAGGGCTCATAGTACCTGGATCAACGTTGATATAAGGATCTGCTTTACTAAGACTTACTTTAAGCCCTCTGGTTTCAAGCAAGGCTCCAACTGAAGCGGCTACAATTCCTTTTCCCAAAGAAGAGACCACTCCACCCGTTACAAAAATAAATTTCGTGTGGCGTTTTTTTGATGGCATAAATTTCTATAGTGATATGTTGATTTAAAAATATTGACAAGTTTCTGAAAAATCAGGGTAATTTTCGTGTAATAGAAGCATGTTACATTTTCAGTTCTTCAATTTAAATGATATTAATATGGTTATTAAATAATTTCTAGTGATTCCTATTTTTTCAAAAATGCTGGCCAAAAATACCGCCGGAACTTCTTTTCGTGTTATGATGAAATGGACCTTCCAATGATTTCATCTTCTCCTAAGGATACACGGCATGAAACGAGCCAATAATATTCTATTATTGCTGTTTTTTTTTCGGCCTCTCTCCACTAGTATTAGCTTCCACCATTCTAAAAATTAGCGAAGAAAAACAACTCGTCGAAATTGATCATGGGAGCAAAGACCACCTTAAAAAAGGTATGATCGTATGCTTTTATAATGAAAAAGATAAAAAAGTCGGGTGTGGACGCATAAAGTCGACAAAAGCACACATAGCGATACTTAAAGTGACAGACAAAACTGTAAAGAAATTAAAACCAGGCATGAAGGCCGAGACGAAAGAAGAAAGAGCTGAAGAGCCCACTAAAACAGCAGCTCATTCGATGACGTTTACGGCTTTCACCAACTTTTCTCCAATGACTGTAGCCTCTTACAACAAGATTTATTACCAACCACCCACTTCAGGCATAACACCCTCAACCCTGTGGGCTAGCAGCGGCACCAACTCCAGCTTAGGGGCCCTCTCTAACTTTGGTATGTCTATAGAGATGAACAAATATCACTTAGCAGCTGGTTTCCGTTACGGCTTGTTCACCACTTCCTCACAAGACGCTAACTACGGCCCTACCACTAATTTATACTCAACCACAGAAATCACTGGAACATCGATCAGCGTCTTCGCCGATGACACAAAAGTTTATTCCTTTAAAGGGATAGATTTTGGTGTAGGTATAGATATTGATGAAAGCTCTGTATCTTTAAAAATGACCGAGAAAGATGATACCGGACAAATAGCTGATAACGACCTATACTCCCTTAATTCGACGATCATGATCATCGGTATTAGACTACCGATTAGATACAACCTATCCTTTGGTTCTCATGGTTTAGGGCTCACCTTTGCACTTGTGCCAATACTTCCACTATTCGGTACCGCTAAAGGATCACCAAGTATAAGTGATCCCAATGCAACTCAAGTCGGTGATGAGGCTTCGGACTTAACTTCGTCGCTGGGTCTCAAAAAATCTTCCCTAGGCTTAGACCTAACCTTGGGCGCATTCTTTAGTCTCTAATCCTGTCCCTGCGAATTAAGATAATCATTCATGATGTTACAAAAATCAG
>Ga0206929_1179_pt1 | contig 14322 bp, 22 predicted proteins | sample Alteio_BWOrgHeat_19_FD_152929 | JGI IMG/M metagenome (GOLD analysis project Ga0206929, IMG submission 152929) | Enriched cells from forest soil in Barre Woods Harvard Forest LTER site, Petersham, Massachusetts, United States -... | ecosystem: Environmental > Terrestrial > Soil > Temperate forest >...
TCCAGGTAAAACGACATAAGTACAGGTACGGTAAACCAGGAGTAATAAAAGTGTTACCAGAATCTTGCTCTTCAATTCCGGAATACTCCAAATATTTTTTAATGTATCTAAAAATTTCTTCACGTTCTTCGTAATTATTTTGGAACTACCGCAGACAAAAAAGACGACCGGAATCGTCTGTGCAAGTTAACGACTATTTTAGGATTTCCCGCCCATGACGACCTTCTTCACCTCCAGGATTTCCAGGGAGCCGCCCGAACCTTCAATGGCCTGTTTGGCCTTTTGGCTCACTGCGCTCACTTTAAAACTCAACTTAGTTTTTAATTCCCCGTTACCCAGTATTTTCACCAGGTCGGTACGGGCAATCAGACCGTTTGAATAAAGATTGGCTGCAGAAATCTCCTTAATATCATATTTCTCAGCGAGTTGTTCAATCTGGGAGAGATTGAATACAACATAGGAAACGCGGTGTGGGTTTTTGAAACCGCGTTTGGGTAACCTGCGCTGGATGGGCATTTGTCCGCCTTCATGCGCCATTTTGCGCTGATAACCGGCACGGCTTTGGCCGCCCTTATTTCCTTTGGTGGAAGTTCCCCCTTTACCGGAAGCCTCTCCGCGACCAAGTCTTTTCTCTTTATGTGTTGCGCCTTTAGCGGGCTTGATATTATGTAAGTTCATCATCTAAAAATTGAAAATTTAATAGTCCTAAAATTCAAAAGTGGCAATTCACAGTTCCATTCTCCCATTCTTGTATTACAGTTCTTCCACCTTGAGTAAGTGTTCAACTGCGCGTATCATACCCAGCACCTGTGGTGTCGCTTCGATTTCCCTGGCATTGTGCAGTTTTTTCAAGCCCAGTGCCTGCAGTGTCAACTTCTGTCTTTCAGACCTGTCAATACCACTCTTTATCTGTGTAATTCTTAACTTTTTCATTTCCTTCTATTTAGTACGGTTTTTATCCGTTGAATACTTTCTTCAAAGACAGATTTCTTGTTCTTGAAACCTGAAGTGGTTCTCTCAATAATCCCAGGGCTTTAAAAGTTGCTTTCACCACATTATGCGGATTGGCAGAACCCAGTGATTTAGCCAGGATATCGGTAATGCCCGCACTTTCCAATACAGCGCGCATACTTCCGCCGGCAATTACACCGGTACCATGGGCTGCCGGCTTGATCAGAACTTTAGCAGCGCCTTCCTTAGCCAGCTGATCATGAGGTATGGTGCCGTGCATGATGGGAACCTTGATCAGGTTTTTCTTTGCATCTTCAATGCCTTTGGTAATGGCTTCCTGAACTTCTTTGGCCTTTCCCAGACCATGACCAACGATTCCGCTTTCATTTCCAACTACAACGAGTGCCGAGAAACTGAAAGCACGTCCACCCTTGGTGGTTTTAACCACGCGATTGATAGACACCACTTTCTCTTTCAACTCCAGGTCGCCGGCTTTGATCTTAGATATACTTGCTGTTGCCATGATAAATATTTACGAAAAACTATTTTAAAAATTAAAACTGAAGTCCGCCTTCACGCGCTGCCTCGGCAATGGCTTTTACCCTACCGTGATAAAGATTCCCACCGCGGTCAAAAACCACTTTCAGTATTCCCAGCTCAGTTGCCTTGCGGGCAATGGCTGATCCGACCAGTTTGCTTTTTTCTGTTTTGGTTACTTTCTGTGCTGCAATGTCCTTGTCACGGGAAGAAGCAGCAGCCAGTGTTTTGCCATTCAGGTCATCAATCAGCTGCGCATATATCTCGCTGTTACTCCTGAAAACTGACAAACGGGGTTTATCAGAAGTTCCGGCAAACCTTTTACGGATGCGGTATCTGATTTTCTGTCTTTTTATAAGCTTATCCATCTCTTTGAATTTGAAAATTTGAACTCTTCTATCCAATGTGAAATTTCGTCACTGTCACACTATTTGCCAGCTGCCTTACCGGCCTTCTTCCGCACAATCTCTCCGGTATAACGAATACCTTTTCCCTTGTATGGTTCCGGCTTGCGTAAACCGCGGATCTTGGCAGCAACCTGTCCGATCAGTTGTTTGTCAATTCCCTCCAGCATGATCTTGGGATTTTCCCCTTTCTCCTGTGCTGTGGCCAGTTTTAATTCCTTTGGAATTTCGAATATGATGTTATGGGAATAACCGAGTGCCAGATCCAGCAGGTTTCCCTGATTGGATGCTTTAAAACCGACACCGATCAGCTCCAGTTGTTTTTTGTATCCCTCGGCAACACCTCTCACCATGTTCGACATCAATGAACGGTATAAACCATGCAATGCACGGTGGCGAATCTGATCCGTCGGCCGGGACAGTTCAACCTGGCTGCCCTTGACTTCCACTTTGATATCACGGTCAACAGCCTGTTTCAGTTCTCCCTTCGGGCCCTTTACTGTAACCGTATTGTCTGTTCCCACAGTAACTGTGATTCCGTTGGGAATGAGAACCGGCTTTTTTCCTATCCTGGACATATTGCTAATTTGAAAAATTGATAAATCGGAAACATGGTCTAAACACGCGCACTTCACGCTCACACTTTCATACGTTCACACGCTCTCTAGTATACATGACAAAGAACCTCGCCACCTACATTTTGCGCCTTCGCGTCTTTGTCGGTCATGACTCCTTTCGATGTAGACACAATTGCGATTCCCAGGCCGTTTTTCACACGCTTGAATTCCACAGGGCTCGCATACTGACGCAATCCCGGGCGGCTAACCCTTTCCAGGCTCCGGATAGCCGGCTCTTTGGTAGTCGGATCGTATTTCAGCGCAATCTTGATCACACCCTGTTTACTATCGTCTTCAAATTTGTATTTGAGGATATAACCCTTGTCATACAAAATTTCTGTCATCCGCTTTTTCAGGTTCGAAGCAGGAATCTCCACGATCCGGTGATTCGCCATCTGCGCATTACGGATTCTTGTGAGAAAATCTGCTATAGGATCTGTTACCATTGTGTATCTATTAAAGTCTTTTTTAATTATTCGTGTATCGTACTTCGTGAATCGTTTATCGGGTAATCTAAATACGATTCACGATGAACGAAAAACTATGAACGTTTTACCAGCTCGCTTTTCTTACTCCCGGAATCTTACCCTGCAATGCCATATCCCGGAATATATTCCTGGATACGCCGAAATACCGGATATAACCACGTGGTCTGCCTGTTAACTGGCAACGGTTTTTCAACCGTACCGGTGAAGCATTCTTCGGAAGGAGATCAAGCGCTTTATAATCGCCGGCAGCTTTTAATGCGGCACGTTTTTCCGCATATCTTGCAACCAGGACTTCCCGTTTCCTTTGTCTGGCTTTGACTGATTCTTTGGCCATGAATTAATATTAATTTATTTGAACTCGGTTATTTTTAGTTTGAATCTTCCTTCTTGGCATTTCTGAATGGCATGCCCAGCTCTTTCAGCAGTTCAAATGCCTCTTCATTGGTTTTTGCCGTTGTCACGAACGTAATATCCATTCCCGTAATCTTGTTCACTTTGTCAATATCCACTTCGGGAAAAATGATTTGCTCGGTAATACCCAGTGTATAGTTTCCGCGACCGTCAAATGCTTTTTCACTGACTCCCTTGAAATCACGCACACGGGGCAGGGCTGAAGCCACCAGGCGGTCCAGGAACTCATACATTTTTATACCACGCAGGGTCACACGTGCACCAATCGGCACTCCTTTACGCAGTTTGAAATTGGAGATATCTTTTTTAGAAATGGTTGACACTGCCCTCTGCCCTGTAATGGTTGTCAGCTCTTCAATCGTAACATCCACCAGTTTCTTATCAGAGACAGCGCCGTTAATTCCGCGGTTTAAGCAGATTTTCTCCAGCTTGGGCGCCTGCATAACGGATGTATATCCGAATTTCTTCATCAAAGCAGGAACCACGTCCTTTTTGTATTTATCTGCCAGGCGGGCAGTATATTTTGTTGTGCTCATTATTTAATTACCTCCCCTGATTTTTTTGCGATGCGAATAAGTTTTCCATTTTCCCGGGTGCGCCTAGCTTTGGAAGGACCGCCGGTTTTGGCGTCCCAAAGAAGCACATTCGATATGTGTATGGGTGATTCCAGTTTTATGATTCCACCCTTGGTATTCTGGGCCGAAGGTTTGGTGTGCTTGGTAACGATATTGACACCTTCTACCAGCACGCGGGCTTCTTCCGGAAATACTTCCAGCACTTTGCGTGATTTCTTAAGATCCTTGTCGTCTCCGGTAATCACTACCACTTTATCACCCTTCTTGATATTGAATTTGGGTCTGAATCTGCTATCCATTTCTTATTTTTTTTGCCTAAAGCTTAAAGCCTTTATTAAAAAATATTTCAATTACTAATTCTTATCTCAAATAAACTCACCAGCTTTAGGCTTTGGGCCTTAGGCTTTAGGCTTATAATACTTCCGGCGCCAACGATATAATTTTCATATATCCCTTATCACGCAGTTCACGTGCAACGGGTCCGAAAATACGGGTACCTCTTGGTTCATCACTCGGACTCAGCAATACAACAGCGTTGTCATCAAAGCGGATATAAGAACCGTCTTTACGGCGGAGCTTATTTTTTGTACGAACAATTACAGCCTTGGTTACGGTTCCTTTCTTAATACCCCCGGCAGGCAACGCATCCTTTACGGTCACTACTATCTTATCTCCGATTTTAGCATAATCCTGGCCGCTGTTTCCCAGCACACGGATGCACAACACTTCCTTGGCTCCACTATTATCTGCAACGTTTAGTCTGCTTTCCTGCTGTATCATTTAAATTCCTTTTTTAAAATGAAGTTTATTTCGCTTTCTCCACGATTTCCACCAGGCGCCAGCGCTTGGTTTTACTCAATGGACGGCTCTCCATGATCCGGACCACATCTCCGATGCTGCACTCGTTCTTTTCATCATGGGCATGAAACCTGGTTGTTTTTTTCAGGAACTTACCGTAAATCGGATGCTGCACCTTTCTTTCAACAGCAACAACCACGGTCTTATCCATTTTGTTACTGCTTACAACCCCGATTCTCGTTTTCCTTAAATTTCTATCTGGCATAATGCTTATTTGATATTTTGTAAATCAGTCCCTATGCTTTCGCGGTGGCCTGTTTTCCGATTTTTCTTTTAGTTAACTCTGTTTTCAGCCGGGCGATATCCTTTCTGAGCATGCGAATGTTTACCGGACTTTCCAGTGGTGAAATCGCGTGTGCAAACTCCAGCTTCTTCAAACGCTGTTCATCTTCGCGGACTCTGGATACCAGATCCGTTTCACTCAGGTCCTTCAGGCTGTTTACAAAATCATTTCTCTTTGACATCTTGATAAATTTGAATTATAACGCAATCACATCATGGCGCACCACGAATTTGGTTTTGATGGGCAGCTTCTGAGCTGCAAGTAACAACGCTTCTTTCGCCACCGCTTCCGGAACACCATCCGCCTCAAAAAGCATACGTCCTGGCTCAACCACAGCAGCCCAGTACTCAGGATTACCCTTACCCTTACCCATTCTCACTTCCTGTGGTTTTTTAGTAATCGGCTTGTCGGGAAAAACACGGATCCAGACATTTCCTTCTCTTTTCATCGAACGTGTGAGTGCCTGACGGGCAGCTTCCAGTTGACGATTTGTTAACCAGATCCCTTCCAGCGCTTTCAGTCCGTAAGAGCCAAAAGAAATATCAGTTCCTCTTTTAGCGACTTCCCGGATTCTTCCTTTTTGTGCTTTCCTATGTTTACTCCTTTTGGGCTGTAACATGTTCGTTCAATTTGAAAATTTGAAAATTTATCTATCTCCTTCCTCCGCCGCCACCGCCTCTGCGTTCTCCGCCACCTGCACCGCCTCCTCTCCTTTCACCACCACGGCCACGGTCTTCGCGATCACGGATTTCATCCCTTCTTTCTCTCCGATCACTGACATCTGTTTTACCACCTACAAAATTCGGATTCAGATCGCGCTTGGTCAGTACTTCACCTTTACAGATCCATACTTTAACGCCGATTTTACCATATACAGTTAATGCAAATACACTGGCATAATCAATGTCCATGCGGAGTGTATGCAAAGGCGTGCGACCCGATTTAATTTCTTCGGAACGTGCGATTTCAGAACCACCCAGACGTCCGCCCACTTTCACTTTGATCCCTTCAGCACCCATGCGCAGAGCAGAAGCAATGGCCATTTTAATGGCCCTTTTATAATTAATACGGTTTTCAATCTGGCGTGCAATGGTGTCCGCAACAATATTCGCATCCAGTTCAGGCCGCCTGATTTCCAGGATATTGATCTGAACATCTTCTTTTCCGGTCAGTTTCTTCAGCTCTTCCTTGATACGGTCCACTTCTCCGCCACCTTTTCCGATTATTATACCGGGCTTGGAGGTATGAATCGTTACGATCAGCTTGTTGAGTGTTCGCTCAATCACGATCTTGGCAATTCCGCCTTTGTTGATACGCGCATTGAGATAGGTTCTGATCTTATTATCTTCTATCAGTTTGACAGAATAATCTTTTTTATTACCGAACCAGTTCGACTCCCAGCCACGGATAATTCCCAGCCTCGCACCTATAGGATTTGTTTTCTGACCCATGTATCTTTTTAATTTGAAAATTTGAAATCTTGAAGTTTTGAAAATAAGCCTGAATAATTACGATTCACCACTTCTTTTCAGCCTTTCAATTTTTACTTTTTAATTTTTACTTTTTACTTTCAATTTTCTCATCTACGATCAACGTCACGTGGTTACTGCGTTTGCGAACCCTGTAACCGCGACCCTGTGGGGCCGGACGCATACGCTTCAATACCCTGGCTCCGTCCACAAAAATTGTCTTCACCTGCAAACTGGAATCGGCTGCACTTTTCCCCTCATTTTTCGCTTCCCAGTTCTTTACTGCAGACCACAATAATTTATAAAGTGGCGTGGAAGAATGCTGTGGATGATGCTCCAGCAATGCGAGCGCCTTTTCAACCTCCAGCCCTCTTATCTCATCTGCAAGCAGCCGCATTTTTCGCGGCGACGTCGGGTAATTTTTCAGTTTAGCTAATGCTTCCATTTTATCCTTTTTGAACCGAAAGCCCAAAGCCTGCGGAACTGTTTTTTAATTATTCAGCAATCTTCTTACTGGAGTGTCCTTTAAAATTTCTCGTTGGTGCAAATTCACCCAGTTTATGGCCTACCATGAATTCGGTCACGTAAACGGGGATAAACTTGTTGCCATTGTGAACGGCAAAAGTATGCCCCACAAAATCCGGTGTTATCGTCGACCGGCGACTCCAGGTTTTAATCACCCCTTTTTTCCCTTTTCCTTCATTGATGCTGAGGATTTTTGTTTCCAGATTGGCATCTACGTAAGGACCTTTTTTTATTGAACGACCCATAATACAAATGTGAAAATGTGAAAATGTGAAAATGTGAAAATGAAAGTCAGTTTTACATTTCCTTTATCTAATTACTTACCGATCTTTTTTCCTTTTTTAGTCTGAATAATCAGTTTGTCGCTTCCCTTGCCCTTGGTTCTGGTCTTAAGCCCTCTTGAATACTGACCATTCCTTGAACGTGGCTGGCCTCCCGATGCTTTACCTTCCCCACCACCCATCGGATGATCTACCGGGTTCATCGCGACGCCGCGTACCCGTGGACGGATACCTCTCCAGCGATTACGTCCCGCCTTACCCATGCTCTGGAGACTGTGATCGCTGTTTGAAACCACTCCGACCGTTGCATAACAATTGATCAAAATCTTTCTAAGTTCACCGGAAGGCATTTTCAATACGGCATATTTATCTTCCTTGTTGGTCAGCTGGGCCGTTGTGCCGGCACTGCGGATCAGCTTACCACCCTGTCCGGGTTGCATTTCAACATTGTGCACATTGGTACCCAGGGGAATGTTCTTCATCTGCAATGCGTTCCCGATTTCCGGAGCAACCGCATCACCTGCCTGCACGGTTCCGCCCACCTGAAGTCCCTGTGGTGCTAGGATATATCTCTTTTCTCCATCCTTGTAATGAATCAGCGCGATAAAGGCAGTTCTGTTCGGATCATATTCGATCGAAATGACCGTGCCCGGAATATCTTTTTTATCCCTTTTGAAATCGATCAGCCGGTACATTTTTTTGTGACCGCCTCCGATATAACGCATCGCCCTTCTACCCTGGGAATTACGACCACCTGTGCGGCTGATTTTTTCCAGCAGCGTTTTTTCCGGAATATCGGATGTAATTTCTGCATAAGCATTTCCAATTCTCCAGCGGGTGCCTGCAGTTACCGGTTTAAATTTTTTAAGTGCCATATTTAGTTAGCTTTCGCGGCAGCTACTGCCATTCTTTTAATTTCTTAAATATTAGAATACAAATCGATTGTTTCTCCTTCCGCAATGGTGACCAGCGCTTTTTTATAACCCGGTTTGCGACCCACGATCAGTCCTGCTTTGGTTGACCTTGATCTTGCCTTCGACGGAACGATAACCGTATTCACATCCAGCACGGTGATTCCGTAAAATTCTTCCACTGCTTTTTTGATCTCCAGTTTATTCGCCCGGGTGCTTACTTTGAAAGCATAGCGACGCAGTTTTTCCTGCTGTGCATTTGCTTTTTCAGTCAGTATCGGACGTATCAGAACCTCAGTTAATTTCATCGTTACTAGTTTGAAAATTTATTTATGCTTTTGCTACTTCCTCTTCTTCCGCAAACATTTTCGCCGCCGCTTCCGTAAGAACCAGGATTTCCGCATTCACAATATCATAAGTATTCACGTCAGCCAGCAGACTGCATTCCATCTTCGGAATGTTCCGCAGACTGAGATGCAGGTTGTCGTTGTACTCCGGAATAACAAACAGCGCTTTCTTGTCCGTCAGTTTCAATCCTTCGAGCAGGCCCGCCATTTCACTGGTTTTGGGTGCTTTCAACTGAATGTCTTCCACGACCAGGATGGAATTTCCTTTCGCCTTATAAGAAAGAGCCGATATTTTAGCCAGGTCCTTTACTTTCCGGTTCAGCTTGAAATCCCAACTATGCGGTTTTGGTCCGAATATGGTACCACCCCCTTTATACAACGGGTTCCGGATATTTCCTTTACGGGATCCACCGGTTCCTTTCTGTTTATGTAATTTTTTTGAAGATCCCTTCACTTCCATGCGGGTCTTCACTTTATGTGTTCCCTGCCGTTGTGCGGCCAGGTATTGCTTTACAGCCAGGTATATCACGTGATCGTTCGGTTCCAATTCAAAAATTTCCGCGGGTAATTCCAGCGTGCGACCCGTTTTTTTCCCCTTTATATTTATAACATCTACTTGCATGTGAATCTCTTTAATTAGTTATTACTTCTGAACGTATACAATGGAACCATTGTGACCCGGTACGGAGCCGGCAATCAGCAGGTAATTTTTTTCAGTAAATATTTTAACCACTTTCAAACCCTTCAGTTTTACGCGGTCACCACCCATCCGGCCGGCCATTTTCATTCCTTTCATAACGCGGGCCGCATCAGAAGAGTTACCCAGCGATCCGGGCGCCCTGCTGCGATCATGCTGGCCATGGCTCTGTCCGCCAACACCGTGGAAATGATGCCTTTTAACAACACCCTGAAAACCCTTTCCTTTGGATGTACCCACCACATCAACCATTTCACCTTCGGCGAAAATGTCGACGGTCAGTGCATCCCCCAGATTTTTCTCCAAAGAAAAATTGCGGAATTCCCGGATAAATTGTTTTGCTGTGGTATTTGATTTGGCGAAGTGGTTCTTTTCAGAAGCGAGAACGTGCCTTTCTTTCTTTTCTCCGAAGGAGATCTGGTGAGCGTTATAACCGTCGGACTCGGTGGTCTTTACCTGTGTAACTATACAGGGACCTGCTTCAATGATGGTGCAGGCAACCTGCTTACCATCCGGGGTGAAGACACTGGTCATTCCAATTTTCTTTCCAATTAAACCTTTCATTTTTTATTGGTTTGTGCCTGGAGTCTAAGGACAATCAGTGGTCCGATTAGCTTTTTATGGCTATACTGATTTCAATCCCCTGTTTGCAACCGACCTTTTCCCTTGCCCGCCGGAGCTTTAGCGAAGGCGGGTTGCCCTGGCAAAGCTTCGACTCTTTTTCGGAATCCGCCTTCGCTTACGCTTTGGCGGACGGAGGAAGTACCGGTAGTAAACAAACCCCGAACGGCTTGTTCATATTTCTTTTCAAATCATCCAGCGCTGCTTTGGCCCGGTCTTTCATGATCCTGGTTTGGCAGATGGAATTTTTACTCAGGCTTTTATTTCTACATCAACACCTGATGGCAGATCCAGTTTGGATAAGGCATCTACAGTTCTTGAAGTAGACGTATAAATGTCCAACAATCTCTTATGCGTATGCAACTGAAATTGTTCGCGTGCTTTTTTATTGACATGCGGCGAACGTAAAACGGTGAATACTTTTTTCCTTGTCGGTAAAGGTATCGGACCGGTTACAACGGCTCCCGTACTACGCACTGTTTTAACGATCTTCTCGGCGGATTTGTCCACGAGGTTGTGATCGTACGACTGTAATTTGATTCTGATTCGCTGGGACATATGTCAATCCCCGTTTTTTGAACGGGATGCAAAGGTATGGGTTAAGAGATAAACTGTCAAAGAATTATGCAGGTTTTTTAGAGAATTATCTACCTCCGCCCGGGCAGTGAGCGTTCAGATAGTTTTTAAATAAATTATGCAGATGCTCCGTTGTCCCGGGACCTTCATCTATGTTATGCGTACGGTTAGGATATTCCATAAACTGAAATGTCTTGTTGTACCTGATCAGTTCGTTCAGGAGCATTTCGGCATTTCCGAAGTGCACATTGTCATCCCCGCTTCCATGGATATACAGCAAGTTGCCCTGCAGGCCAGAAGCGTAGTGGATGGCCGAGCCCTTTACATAGTCAGCACTGGTTTCCAGTGGATTACCCATATACCGTTCCTGGTAGATATTGTCATATGTTTCCAGATTCCCCAGTGCGGCAATGGCAATTCCCGTTTTATAGACCCCCGGATGCTGGAACATCAGGTTCAGGGTCGCCGATCCGCCTCCACTCCATCCCCATACCGCAATGCGGGAGGTATCCACAAAAGGCCAGCGGCAAATTTCCGCAGCAGCCTGGGCCTGATCATGGATATTGATCTGGCCTATTTTCCTGTAAATGGATTTTCTCCAGGCTGCCCCCTTGGGCGCGGGCGTACCCCTGTTATCAAGGGATATATAAATGTAACCGTCGGCAGCGAGATCACCGGGATAAACAGGGCAGTGCGTAACACCAAATTCGTCCTTGACCGTTTGTCCCCCGGGTTCGGTATAAACATAGAATAATACCGGATATTTTTTAGTACTGTCGAAGGGTATAGGTTTTTGCATCCACCCGTCCATATGTACACCGTCTTCAGTGGTGATTTTGAAAAATGAAATATTGGAAGCTGAACTGTCTTTCGGTTCGGGTTGTTTGATCCCTTTCAGACCAGGGAGCGGCTGATGGTCCGGCAGGCTGATGATCTCCCCTCCCGGTTCCGTATAATAATTGGAAAACTGGTGAAGGGCAAATTTTCCATTGGGAGACAGATGATAGTCGTGTGTTCCCGGCTCTGAAGCGGGCGTAATACGTTCCGCATTTCCTTTTCCGTCCAGGCTACAGCGGTAGAGATATGCCTGTGTGGCATTTTCCGGCGAAGCTTCAAAATAAACGAGGTTATTTTTTTCATCGACCAGGGAAATCTGCATGACGTCGTAATTGCCATTCGTAATCAATGACTGGCTTTTCCCGTCCCGGCTAATCCGGTATAAATGCCTCCATCCGTCTTTTTCACTTGCCCATATATATTCTGATCCGTTTTTCAGCCAGTCCCATCCCCCCATTTCATAATCTTTATCCCATTCAGAAAGCACGTCAATCCAGGCTTTATCCCCCTCATGGTAAACGGGTCGGGCTGCTCCGGTTTTCGCATTGCATAGCATAATGTCCGTCTCATTCTGATTCCGATTTACGCGTTGAACCACCAGCTCCTGACTGTTTGCAGCCCATTCCATCCGCGGCAGATAAGTTCCGTTCTTCTGATCGGTCGGAATTTTCATCCAGACGGTATGATTATCGTTAACCTGTACGACACCTATTTTAAATGGAGACGGCATTTGTCCGGCGACCGGATATTCCACGGGAATCACGCGCGAATAAACTGAATCCGTTGTGTTCAGCATATAATAATCCCTTGTACTGCTGTCGTTGATCTGCCAGTAAGCAATCGCCCTGCTGTCGGGACTCCAGCGGAATCCATCTCTGTTATCGAATTCTTCCTCATAGACCCAGTCGAAAGTTCCATTAATCAGCTTACGGGATCCGTTGCGTGTCATGGATTTTATCGCATGTGTACCCAGGTCCTCCACATAAATATTATGTCCGCTTACATAGGCTGCCCGATTTCCGTCGGGAGAAAATTTTGCAAACATCAGTGAAGAAGCCGGTAAAGACTTTCCCAGTTGTTTCAGAGAGGAATCCGAAAAATCAAATACCCAGTAGTCGCCTCTCGTTTCGTAGCGCCAGACTTTTTTCGCGTTGGTGTAAATCAGGACTTTTTTGAAGTCAGCCGAAAAGTAAAAATTTTTAATCTCCAGTGCCTGCGTTTTTCCGCGTGGAATCAGGTTTTCAGATGAAACCCAAACATGCCGGCTTTTATCTGTCAACCGGAATTCATTGATCGCTCCGTCATTTTGAAAAAAATAACTATTCCCGTCGCTGCTCCATATATATGGTTCCTGTAATTGTGCTGAACTGGAAAATGAAGAAAAAACCAAAATCAAAACGTTCAGAATGCTGTATTGCCGATCCCGTGATCTCATAAAAATGATTTATCCTGAAAAATAATAAAAGGAAAGTTGCTTTGATTGCCGTTTAAAAAAAATCCCGCCGCGGCGGGATTTTAAAACAATAAATTGAAAAGGATCAGGCCGTTACTTTACTCTTACCTTTTACTTTCGCAATCACTTCTTCTGCGATGTTGTTCGGTGCAGGAGCATAATGAGAAAATTCCATGGTTGATGTGGCACGGCCGGAGCTGAGTGAGCGTAACTGTGTCACATATCCGAACATTTCACTCAGGGGCACTTTGGCCTTGATCACCTGAAGGTTTGCCCTGCTGTCCATGCCTTCGAGAATACCCCGGCGACGGTTTAAATCCCCGGTAACATCTCCCATATATTGATCCGGCGTGAGTACTTCAACCCTCATGATGGGTTCGAGCAGGATGGGTTTTGCCTTGCGGCCAGCTTCACGGAAAGCGGATCTCGCACAAATTTCAAAACTCATCGCATCAGAATCCACATCATGGTAGCTTCCGTCAAATACACGTACTTTCATATTGGTCATCGGATAACCCGCCAATACGCCGGTCGCCATTGACACTTCAAATCCTTTTGATATCGCAGGAATAAATTCTTTCGGAATGGATCCGCCGAAAATATCATTCACAAACTGAAAATGTTTGCCTTCATTTTCTTTTATCCATTCTTCATCTGCAGGCCCGATGGCAAACTGGATATCGGCGAATTTACCACGACCACCCGTTTGTTTCTTTAGTACCTCACGGTGCTCAATCGTCGTATTAAATGCTTCCTTATAAGCAACCTGGGGAGCACCCTGGTTTACATCCACTTTAAATTCCCTGCGCATCCTTTCGATGATAATTTCCAGATGCAGTTCACCCATTCCGCGCAGAATCGTCTGACCGGTTTCTTCGTCCGTATTTACGCGAAGGGTGGGATCCTCTTCAACAAGTTTGGAGATGGCGATTCCCATTTTGTCAACGTCCGCTTGTGTTTTCGGTTCAACAGCAACAGCGATGACGGGTTCGGGAATAAACATATTTTCCAGTGTGATCGGAAAGTCCTCGTCACATAGGGTATCCCCTGTTTTTATTTCTTTAAATCCCACGGCCGCTCCGATATCACCGGCTTCAATGAAGTCGATTGGGTTCTGCTTATTGGCAAACATCTTCATGATGCGGCTGATCCGTTCTTTTTTGCCACTCCGGACATTCAACACATATGAACCTGATTCGAGACGTCCGCTGTAACACCGGAAAAACGCAAGCCGGCCAACAAAAGGATCGGTCATGATCTTAAAAGCCAGGGCTGCAAATGGTTCTTTCGGATCCGGTTTCCGGGTGATGATTTCACCGGTATTCGGATCGGTACCTTGGGTGTCTTCCAGGTCGATCGGAGAAGGCAGGTAGCGGCAAACGGCGTCCAGTGCGGTTTGTACGCCTTTATTTTTAAATGAAGAGCCACACATCATCGGTACAATACTCAGATCAATGGTTGCTTTTCGAATGGCTTCATGC
>Ga0206929_1180_pt1 | contig 14321 bp, 13 predicted proteins | sample Alteio_BWOrgHeat_19_FD_152929 | JGI IMG/M metagenome (GOLD analysis project Ga0206929, IMG submission 152929) | Enriched cells from forest soil in Barre Woods Harvard Forest LTER site, Petersham, Massachusetts, United States -... | ecosystem: Environmental > Terrestrial > Soil > Temperate forest >...
GTTATAAAAATGATGAAGGAAAAAGGAATGAACGATGTGCTATTGACCGGCGGTGGAATTATTCCTGAAAAAGATATGGATGAACTGGCAAAAATAGGTGTAGGCAAGCTTTTTGGTCCGGCTACTGAAACCGGTGTTATTGTAGAATATATTCGCCAATGGGTGAAAGAACATAGAAATTTTTAAAGAATTTACGTATGAGCACATTTCAAAATCTGAAAACAGAAATTAAGGACGGCATATATTTTCTTACCATTAATCGCCCTGATAAGCTGAATGCCCTTAACAGGCAAACTGTTGTAGAAATTGGCGAAGCAGTAAAAGAGGCTATTGCAGATAAAACTGTAATGGGTGTAATAATTACCGGCGAAGGTCAAAAAGCATTTGTAGCCGGTGCTGATATTAAGGAATTTATGAGCCTTTCAGGAGAACAAGGTAAGGAGTTAGCACGATCGGGTCAGGAAATATTCCAGAGCATTGAAGATTCACCAAAGCCTGTAATTGCAGCCGTTAACGGTTTTGCACTGGGTGGTGGTTGTGAATTATCAATGGCTTGTCATTTGCGTGTTGCGAGTGAAAATGCACAATTCGGCCAGCCTGAGGTAAACCTGGGCTTAATACCCGGTTATGGCGGAACACAACGGTTGACAAAATACATTGGCCGTACAAAAGCACTTGAATTGACAATGACAGCTGCTATGATAAAGGCGCCTGAGGCATTACAACTCGGCCTGGTTAACTACGTAGTTGCACCTGAGGCACTTATTGCAAAATGCGTTGAGATTCTGAATGTTATTAAAACAAAATCACCTGAAGCTATTGCTGCTTCAATACGTGCAATAAATGCTTTTGATGAAACGCAGGCAGGTTTTGAGGCAGAATTAACAGAATTTGGGAAATGTTTTACAACTGAGGATATTAAAGAAGGAATAAATGCGTTTGTAGAAAAGCGCAAACCTCAGTTTGCAGGGCGTTAATATTGAAAAGATAATTGAAACAGGTAAAAGCACTTGCTGGTCAAACAATAGTCTACGGCGTTCCTAGTATTGTCGGGCGCCTGCTTAATTACCTTCTCGTTCCGCTTTACACCCGTGCTTTTTCTACTTCCGATTTTGGTACGGTTACTTCGCTGTACGCATACGTATCATTCCTGAATATTGTGCTTACTTATGGTATGGAAACATCCTTGTTTAACTTCTCTCGGATGGCAGAAGATAAGAAGAAGGTTTTCAGCACTATACTTACTTCGGTTACAATCTCATCACTAATCTTTCTATCACTAGCCTATGTTTTCAGGTTCAATATTGCAGCATTTGTAAAAGATCCCACGCACCCCGATTTTATTATATGGGTTGCACTTATATTAAGTGCCGATGCATTGGCTTCAGTTGCCTTTGCCAAATTACGGGAACAAAATAAAGCCCGGAATTTTGCCATAATCAAGTCATTCAACATTCTCATTTACATTCTGTTCAACATATTCTTTATTGTTATATGTCCTAAAATTTATGCTGATCCGAACAATGTTCTTTACGGATTAGTTCAGCGTATATATAACCCCAACCTGGGTGTGGGGTATGTATTTATTTCCAATGTGGCATCGAGTGTGATTACCTTATTTATGCTTTTACCAACCATGTCAAAAGCTGGTATTCATTTCGATATACAACTCTGGAAGAAAATTATGCCGTATGCACTTCCTCTTTTATTGGCAGGCCTTGCCGGCATGGTTAACGAAACGCTTGACAGAATTATTTTGCTTTACCTGCTGCCTGATGATATTGCCAAACAGCAGATTGGTATTTATGGTGCCTGCTATAAAATATCTATTATAATAACCATGTTCGTGCAGGCTTTTCGTTATGCTGCAGAGCCTTATTTCTTTGCCCATTCCAAGGATGAAGATTTTTATAAAATGTTCGCCGATGTTACAAAGTACTTTATAATAGGCTGTTTGCTTATTTTCCTTGGCACTATGTTCAACCTCCCATGGATACAATATTTTGTGGGAAAAAATTTCCGTTCAGGGCTTGCAGTGGTCCCTATTTTGCTTCTTGCCAATTTATGCCTGGGTGTATTCTATAACCTTTCTATGTGGTATAAGCTCGCCCATAAAACTATGTATGGGGCCTATCTTACAATTTTCGGGGCAGTAATAACAATTGCCATCAATGTCATTTTCATTCCTATATACGGTTACATGGCTTCAGCCTGGGCAACACTTATTTGTTATGCCGCAACCATGGTAGCATCTTATATTATCAGCCGTAAACATTTCCTTGTTAAGTTTGATATGCCACGTATTGGATTATACTTTGCATTATCCTTAACTTTGTACCTTACAAGTGAGTATATTCACATCGGGTCAACTGTAGCTAATTTGATATTTGATAATTGCATGATTGTTGCATTTGCAGTTATAGTTTACCTGGTAGAAAAGCCAACGCTTGCAATATTAAAGAAGAAGTAACGTCTAACATAATAGCATATCATGAAAATAAAGGTCATAAATAAGTCGAAACATGTTTTGCCTCAATATGCAACAGTTGCATCGGCAGGTTTCGATGTACGCGCAAATATTGATGCAGTAATGGTTCTTAAGCCATTGGAAAGGGCGTTGGTGCCAACAGGTTTGTTTTTCGAAATACCTGTGGGGCACGAAGCACAAGTTCGCCCGCGTAGTGGATTGGCTTTTAAGAATGGAATAACCGTACTTAACTCACCGGGTACTATTGATGCCGATTACAGAGGCGAGCTAAAAGTATTGCTCATTAATCTTTCAAACGAAGAATTTACAATTAACGACGGCGAGCGTATTGCACAGGTTGTTATAGCAAAGCATGAACAAGCAGAGTGGGTTGAAGTAGAGCAGCTTATGGAAACAGCGAGAGGTGATGGTGGTTTTGGACACACAGGTAAAAAGTAATTTTAAAACGAGAATATAGTTTATGAAATTGATCATTCCAATGGCAGGTATGGGTAAACGTATGCGCCCGCATACACTTACGGTACCTAAACCTTTATTACCGGTGGCAGGTAAACCAATGGTGCAGCACCTGGTTGAAGATATCTGTAAAATGACCGGCGAAAAAATTGAAGAGATTGGTTTTGTAATTGGCAATTTTGGTAAAGAAGCGGAGCAAAACCTTATTAAGGTTGCTGAAAACATGGGAGCTAAAGGAAAAATATTTTACCAGAAGGAGCCTTTGGGAACAGCCCATGCAACCTTGTGCGCAGCTGAATTATTAAAAGGTAAGGTTATTGTTGCGTTTGCTGATACCCTATTCAGAGGTGAAGTAAAAATTGATGCGTCGAAAGATGGGGTGATTTGGGTACAAAAAGTTCAGGACCCTAGACCTTTCGGAGTAGTAAAACTCGATGCACAAAACATAATTACACACTTTGTAGAAAAGCCGCAGGAGTTTGTTTCGGACCTTGCCATTATTGGTATTTATTATTTCAACGATGGTGAATATTTGCATAAAGAGATGCAATACCTGATTGACAATGATATAAAGGAGAAAGGCGAATACCAGCTTACAAATGCCCTTGAAAATATGAAAAAGAAAGGCACCCGGTTTACAGTAGCTGAGGTGCAGGAATGGCTCGATTGTGGGAATAAAGAAGCTATGTTGTTTACAAACCAACGGATGCTTGCAACCAAAACAGATAGGAAAACTACAACTAAGGTTGAGAACTCGAAAATTATACAGCCTTGTTATATTGATGAATCAGTAGTTCTGAAAAACTCAACTGTTGGCCCTAATGTTTCTATTGGAGCAAAGACAACAATTGAAAATTCAGTAATAACAGATTCAATTATTCAGGAAAGCACTACTATCCTTAAATCTGATATTCATTCATCAATGATAGGTAGTTATGTTTCGCTGGAAGGAATAAAAGGTAATTTGAGTATTGGCGATTACAACCAGGTTAAAAACTAAAGCCTGAACCCCATGGAAAGGCTTCGCAAATATGGCTTTCAGTTAGCTGCAATTTCATCTTTTGCAATGCTGTTCTATTCTTGCGGAACTTCAAAAAAGGTAGTTGCTCCCACTAAAGCAAGTGTTGTACATAAGGAGCTTTCACGTGATGATCGCGACCAGGTAATGTCAGACTATTACGAAGCAAGCAAGCAACGCATACTTGGAAATTACGACAGGGCAATTGAAGTATACAAGCAATGCCTGAGAATACAACCCGATAATGCTGCAGCCAATTTTCAGATAGCCGATATTTATGAGTTCTACAAAAAGCCTGACTCTGCAATTGTGTATGCAGGCCGTGCCGCGCAAATAGATCCCTCAAACATATGGTACCAGGACCTATATGCTCAGTGTTTGCAGGATAAAGGCCGATTTAAGGATATGGAGGTAGTGTATGAAGGGCTAATAAAGAATCATCCGGATGAAACTGATTATTATTATAAACTGGCGCTTGCACAAATTGAACTGGGAGAATATGAAAAAGCGGCAGACACCTATGATAGAGTAGAAGTAAAACTGGGTGGGTTCAGTGAAGAGATTACTAAAGAAAAAATAAAACTATATGAAACGGTTAAGGACTTTACCAAGGCCGAAGTACAGATACAGTTATTAATAAAGGCAGATACTACTAACGTACAGAATTATGTTGAACTGGGTGATCTGTATGACCTTGAAGGCAAACATGATGAGTCGTTTAAACTTTATCAGAGTTTAGAACAACGTTACCCGCATGAGCCATCTGTACGATTGGCATTGGCAGAATATTACCGTGCTAAGAAAAATGATAAAAAATCATTTGAAGAGTTAAACGCAGCTTTTAAGGAACCAGGCATGGATATAGATTCGAAACGAAGAATATTATTAAGTTTTAATTCTGTAAGTAACGGACATGATAGTTTAGAGATAGAGGCGCTGGAATTGTGTGCCTCTATGGTTCAGGCGCATCCTAATAATCCCGAAGCGCACAGGCTGTACGGTGATTTTCTTTTCCGTGAAGCCTCATATAATGAAGCAAGGGAGCAATACAGGTATACGGTTAGTGAAGATAGTAGCAAATACTTGATATGGAGCCAGCTTATGGGTTGCGATATACAACTGAATGATTTTACTGATCTGGCGAAAGTAAGCGGCAGTGCTATGGAATTATTTCCGAACGATCCGCAAGCCTATTTATTTAATGGAGTGGCGAATAACCAAAAGAAAAATTATAACCTTGCTGTTACTTCTTTAAGTAAAGGAGTGGATTATGTGGTAAATGACAATGCACTTTTGCTCGAATTTTATTCTGCATTAGGCGATGTATACAATTCATTGAAAAGATATAATGCATCCGATTCTGCTTTCGAGGCGGCGCTGAAACTAAACCCGAATAATGATAATATTTTGAATAATTACAGTTATTACCTGTCGGAAAGAGATACTAATTTGGCAAGGGCTGAACAAATGGCGAAACTTGCCAATGATATTTCACCTGATAATGGAGCCTATCTCGATACCTATGCATGGGTATTCTATAAGGAAGGTAATTATACTAATGCAAAAATATGGGAAGATAAATCTCTTGCTCATGGCGGACAAAAAGATGCCGCTGTGTTAGATCACTATGGAGATATAGTATATATGGTTGGTGATAAGGATACCGCGCTTGATTATTGGCAAAAGGCAAAATCGATGGGGCTCAATAGCGATCTATTGAATAGAAAGATACAAGACAAAAAACTTTACAATAAATAAACTAAGGTGTTTAAAAAGAGAATATTGTGGTTTTTTGTTCCTGTAATACTGTTTGTTTCGTGTAAGCCTGCCCGAAAGATCCAGACCTCTGAAACAACATATTACAATGCTGCGGGGCTTAAACATGAGAATGCAAGTGTATTGCTTGCAAAACTGAAATCGCGCAGGTTTGATTACAAATGGATCAGTGCCCATTTTTCAGTAGATGTTGCAGTTGACAGTTCAACAACTTCTTTCGGCGGAACGGTGAGGATACGTAAGGATAGCATTATATGGATGACTATTTCCCCATTGCTTGGTATTGAGGTTGCCAGGGTATTGCTGAATAAAGACACTGCCATGTTTATTGATAAGGTACATGACAGGTACTTTAAAGGTAATTACGATTATATTGATTCATTGCTTGATGATGATATAGATTATGAATTGATCCAGTCTGTTATGGTTGGAAGTAACCTTGACTTTTATAGTGATACCGCAAAGCTGAAAGGATACTACGATGGGCAACAATATTTGCTGAGTACGGTGGCACGCAGGCAACTAAAACGGATATTGTTCCATAACCTTAACATCCGTACCAAGAACGATGTTCAGTTCATATGGTTCGATAAAAAAGACTATCATATTAACAGGATACGTGTAGAAGATTTTGTAAATCACCGTACGTTGGATGCATTTTATACCGATTTTCAACAGGTCGATTCAGTGATGTTCCCTACGCATATTCAATACGTAATATCAGCTGAAAAGACCATAAAGATTGACTTACAATATAAAAAAGTATATTTCAAAACGCAGGAGGAAACGCCATTTAACATCCTCCCCAAGTATGAGCGCATACAGTATAAGAAATAACCTATTCTGGATCCTTTTACTTGTTGTTTTCTCGGCGCCACTTTATGCGCAAAAAGACCGTAAAGACCTGGAGGAAAAGAAAAAGAAGCTGATGGAGGAAATGGCCAGCCTCAATAAGTCGCTTAAGGACGTGAATGTTAATAAAGAAATTACACTCAACGAACTTCTTACCTTGAACAAACGAATAAGCGTTCGCGAGGAAATTATAGCCACCATGCAAAGTGAGGTTGAAATACTTCAAAAACAAATAGAAGATGGAAACGATTCCATTGGCGTAATGGGTGGCAGGCTGGGCGAATTAAAGAAAGAATATGCCCGTATGATTTGTGATGCATATAGAAACCAGGGTGCTTATAATAAACTCATGTTCATTTTTGCAGCAAAAGATTTTGAGCAGGCCGTATTGCGTATGCACTATCTTGAAGAGTACGAGGAATATGAACATAAGGAGGCAATAATGATTGATTCTACCCGGAAAGATTTGAATGAGCAAGTGCAACGTTTACAAAAGAAGAAAGACGAGAAAAAAGAGTTATTGGCTAATGAGGAATCGGAGAAACAGGAGCTCACCAAAGAAAAAGAAGAGCAGCAGAAGGCCTTTGTAAAGCTTCAGGGGAAGGAGAAAGAGCTTAAAAAACAAATAGCGGTGAAGCAGAAAGCTGCCAAGAAATTAGATGAAGCGATACATAAAATTATTGCTGATGAAATGAAAAAAGAGCGGGAAAAAGTGCCTAAAAACCCTAAGAACCATGGCAGTGAAATGAGCCTGACACCGGAAGCCAAGGCACTATCGAAAAACTTTGAGGGTAACAGAGGTAGCTTGCCATGGCCAGTTGTAGAAGGCTTGATATATAAACACTTTGGCCCTTATTCACCAATGCCCGGTATTGAACTGAATAACAATGGTGTTGATATTTCGACTACAAAAGGCGCCGTTGTAAGGGCTGTTTTTCAGGGAACAGTAACAACTGTAACTGAAATGCCTCAGTTGGGTAAAGTGGTAATTGTTAAGCATGGCGAATACTTCAGTGTGTATTCGAACCTGAAGGATGTGTTTGTGAAAGCGGGGGATATCCTTACTACTAAGCAAACTATAGGTACCATATTATTCAACGATGAAGATGGTAAAACGGACCTTCACCTTGAACTTTGGAAAGACGAAAACAAACTAGACCCTGAAGATTGGCTTATAAAGCGAGGCTAATTAGCTATTTGTAAACCACTTTAAATCAATTGGTTGTGGGCGTGTTTTGAAAATAAGTGCCACCCAACTGCTTTTTTAACAAGAATTAACATACATTTGTCCTAACAAACAACATCTAAAAAACAGACACCCATAGAGATAAACTGCTACTCAATTAACTTTAAAAAAGTAATCTCATGGAGCAGTTTGTTGACGATGACGATCTTATTCGTCAGTATCAGGGTGGAGAAGAAGAGGCTATGGCCGAACTTCTTAAGCGTTATAAAAAACGCGTTTACACATACATTTTAAACGTAGTACGCAACCGCGAAGTTGCTGAAGATATTTTCCAGGAGACTTTCTTTAAAGTTATTCGTACACTTAAAAAGAAGCAGTACAATAGCGAGGGAAAATTCATTCAGTGGGTGGTGCGGATCGCGCATAACTTAACCATTGACTATTTCCGCCAGAACGGAAAGATATCTACCATAAGCAAAATTGTTCGGCCCGATGGTAAGGTAGTTGATGTGTTTGATGTGGTTAAGATAGAAGACCATTCCCACGAAGACACCTTAATAAAGAGCCAGATCCGCAAGGATATCCGTAAACTGGTTGAGCATTTGCCACAAGAGCAAAAGGAAGTGGTAATACTACGCCACTATTATGATATGAGCTTTAAAGAGATAGCTGACCATACCAATGTAAGCATCAATACTGCATTGGGCCGTATGCGCTATGCACTTATAAACCTGCGTCGCTTGGCCGAGGAGCACCAGGTTGCACTTACTGTTTAGGTTTATGTTTCATGATGAGAGAAAGCCCGGTTTACCCGGGCTTTTTTATTGCTCCTAAATGAGTTAATAAATTGAATATCAATGCTTTGTTCTGAAATTCGTAACCTTATTGTTATTAATAATGGATACCCTTTCAATAAGGACTTTCAGAAAGGCAATATTCAAAGTCTAAACACGTTTTATAATAAAGCGGAAATATGATGAAAAGGTATTTTAGGACAATACATAATAAATATGAAGATCTTCCGTTTAAGATATAATAACAATCAAAAACCTATATGGTATATGCAAAAAAATACTACTTCTTTTATTCACTCCAACACGGAGCAGGACACTCCTGTTTCCCTCAATTCTGCAAAGAAAAATAGCAGGGAACAAGCCGAACCTTCAAGCAGGGTCATTGAGAATATTTTAAACTTCTCAAAGGCATTGCATATTGAACCAAAGGCTGACGGAGAAAGCTTTATTGAGTACGTAGCTAACTAATTATACGGTATACGCTACCTGATTCTGCAAGGCTTTATAGCTTTGCTACTTCAGACTATTGTTCATGAAGAAAGAAGAACTCTTCCGTCATATTATTGACTATTTCCAGGCTCACCAGCCCAATGCAGCTACAGAGTTGCATTATGGTAATCCGTTTGAATTACTTGTAGCCGTTATACTTTCTGCACAGTGTACTGATAAACGTGTAAACATGGTTACGCCTGAACTTTTTCATCGATTCCCTACAGCAAAAAAAATGGCTGAGGCGGATATTGATGAAGTAAGAGAATATATAAAAAGCATCAGCTACCCTAATAGCAAAGCCGGCTACCTTGTAAATGGCTCAAAGGTGTTAATGGAAAAGTTCAACGGTGAAGTGCCTTCTACTATAGAAGAACTTACTACTATTCCCGGGGTTGGCAGAAAGACGGCAAATGTAATTGCATCTGTAGTATATAATAAGCCAGCCATGGCTGTAGATACACACGTATTCAGGGTAGCAGCAAGAATTGGCTTGACTACAAATGCAAAGAATCCTTTGCAAACCGAAATGCAACTGATAAAACATATTCCTGAAGAAAAGATACCATTAGCACATCATTGGCTAATTTTACATGGCAGGTATGTATGCCTTGCACGAAAACCTTTGTGCGATAAGTGTGGTATATCGCAATGGTGCAAGTATTATAAAACCCATTCTATAAAACAAAAATAGCGGCAATTATAATCGTGATGATTATAATCAGGAATGCCCAAAGATCAGCAGGAAAGTATTTGCCATACTTTGCATACATCTCCTTAAAAAGATTTTTACTCATGCCGCAATGCTTCTATCGGGTCTAATCTCGATGCTTTAATGGCCGGATAGACACCTGAAATTACCCCTACAATAAAGCAGATAGTAACCCCGGTGAATATCCAAACCCAGGGAATAATAAAACCAACACCAAACATAAGGGCCAGCATATTACCCCCTAAAATGCCAAGCAAAATTCCAATCAGCCCACCTAGTTGCGAAATTACAACAGCTTCAATAAGGAATTGATTTCGTATAAAGTTTTTGGTAGCGCCAATCGCTTTCCGGATACCTATTTCAGTAGTACGCTCAGTAACCGAAACCAGCATAATATTCATTAAGCCGATAACTGCCCCCAACATAGTTATTATACCAAGCACCAGGGCTCCTATGGTTGCTTTTGACATTAAGCCTATTAATGTATTGGCAAAGTCATCACTTTTTGCAATGGCAAAATTATCGTCCTTGCCTAATGGTACATTACGTATTATCCTGAATAAGCCTGTTGCTTCACTTGTTGCAGCATCCATCTGGTTCTGGCTATTCACTCTTACACTTACCCTGAAAGTCATAGAACCGATATCCGGAATTGCACGGGCCACGTTAACTGGAACTACTACAACCCTGTCACCGCCAAAACCAAAGCCATTGCCCTTGGAACTGAACACACCAATTATCTTAAAGTCACCGCCGTTACCTACTGTAATTACCTTACCTATTGGGTCTTCATGCTTTTTAAATAGGTCACCAACTACTTCCTGCCCAAGTATAATAACCTTTCTGCCATCCGTAACTTCTTCTTTTGAAAAATTCCTTCCTTTACTTAGGTCGTAGCCTGAAGTTGTCATGTAGTTTTCGTCAGACCCGTCAATCTCAATATTTGGATTGGTTTTTTCTGTTCCGTATTTTAATGTGGCAATGTTACTTGCAACTGTGCTTATAGAAGCCGTTGCCGGGAAAGAATACTGGTCCACAAAGGACTTGGCATCTTCGTATGAAATGTTCTTATATATTTTAGGTTTTTTACCGCCCTTGCCAACGTGAATAAATGAATCGTGATTTTTGATGGTGAATGTATTGGCACCCATGCTGGCAAAGTTGCTGTTAATAGCCTCTTTCATTGCATCAATAGAAGTTAGAATGCCTACCAAAGAAAAAATACCAATGGCAATAATAAGCATGGTAAGAAAGGTGCGTAGCTTTTGGCTCGCAATAGAACTTAATGAAATCCGTATGTTTTCTCTTATCTGAGCTGAATTCATTTCAAAACAAATATACTGTTTCTTAGCCCTTGAAAATAGAACTGCCCACCCTTACCATATTACTGCCTTCTTCAATGGCTATTTTGTAATCTCCGCTCATACCCATTGAAAGGTATTTGAAATTGTGCTGCTTTTCCAGTTTTTTATAGAACGAAGATAACCCTCGAAACTCTTTACGTATATGTTCTACATCAGCCGTATTGGTTGCCATGCCCATCAAGCCGACAATTTTTACACTGGTTAGTGTGGAAGCAGATGTAAGAATCTCTTCTGCTTCTTGCTCAGTAAGCCCATGTTTGCTTTCTTCCTGTGCTATGAACATTTCAAGCAGGCATTCTATAGTTCTGTTATTCTTCCTGGCTTGTTTATCAACTTCAGTCAATAGTTTAATGCTATCGATGGAATGAATTAATGATACAAAAGGTGCAATGTATTTTACCTTATTTGTTTGCAAGGTGCCAATGCAGTGCCATTGAATATCATCGGGCAGTAGTGGTTTTTTCTCAACCAATTCCTGTACACGGTTCTCACCAAATACACGTTGCCCGGCATTATAAATAGCTTGTAAGGCTTCTACGGGTTGGAATTTAGATACTGCTACCAATGTTACATGTGCAGGTATGCTTTCGCACACCGACTTGTATCGTTGAAGTAATGCAGAAGAATCCATGAGAATTAAGGAAGCTTATAGTTTCGCTTTTACCTCTACGGTTTCGTATCCTTCAATTATGTCGCCGACTTTAATATCGTTGAATTTCTCGATATTCAATCCGCATTCATAACCCGATACTACTTCCTTCACATCGTCTTTAAAGCGCTTCAGTGAACCTAATTCGCCGGTATGCAACACAATACCATCACGTATAATACGTATCTTGGTATTACGGGTAACCTTTCCGTTCAGTACCATACAACCAGCTACTGTTCCTACTTTCGATACATCAAATACTCCGCGAACTTCAAGGTTACAGGTAACTTTTTCCTGCACTTCAGGGCTTAACATACCCTCCATAGCGGCTTTCACCTCTTCAATGGCATTGTATATGATAGAGTAGAGACGAATATCGATCTGTTCCTGTTCAGCCAGCTTACGCGCGCTTACAGAAGGCCTCACCTGGAAACCTAAAATAATTGCATTAGATGCAGAAGCCAATAACACATCAGATTCAGTAATGGCACCTACACCTTTGTGTACAATGTTAACTGATATTTTAGTGCTCGAAAGTTTTAGTAACGAATCGCATAATGCTTCAATAGAACCGTCGAAGTCACCTTTCACAATAACGTTCAGTTCTTTAAAGTCACCTATTGCCAAACGCCTTCCTATCTCATCAAGCGTAATATGTTTCTTGGTCTTTAAACCTTGCTCACGTTGTAATTGTAAACGCTTGTTTGCAATTTCACGTGCTTCCGATTCACTTTCTACTACGTGGAACTGGTCACCTGCCTGAGGTGCACCATCTAAACCAAGTATCAATGCCGGCATAGCAGGAGTAGCAGTTTCGATAGGTTGGCTACGTTCGTTGTGCATAGCTTTTACCTTACCATTATAACAACCTGCAACAATTACGTCACCAACTTTTAATGATCCGCCTTCTACCAAAATGGTAGTTACATAACCTTTACCCTTATCCAAGGCTGATTCAATAACAATACCATTGGCACGTTTATTCGGATTTGCTTTCAGGTCAAGTAATTCTGCTTCGAGCAATACTTTTTCAAGTAGTTCAGTTATTCCTGTTCCTTTCTTTGCAGATATTTCCTGGCACTGGAATTTTCCACCCCAGTCTTCCACAAGTATATTCATACCTGCAAGCGCTTCCTTAATTTTATTAGGGTTAGCGCCCGGCTTATCAATTTTATTTATGGCAAATACCATTGGTACACCTGCAGCTTGTGCGTGGTTAATGGCTTCAGTTGTTTGAGGCATAACACCATCATCGGCCGCTACCACAATAATGGCAACGTCGGTAGCTTGTGCACCGCGTGCACGCATAGCGGTAAACGCTTCGTGACCCGGTGTATCAAGGAAGGTGATTTTTTTACCGTTCTCTAATGTAACGTTATATGCACCAATGTGCTGAGTGATACCACCCGCTTCACCTGCAATAACGTTTGTTTTACGTATATAGTCAAGTAACGATGTTTTACCATGATCTACGTGACCCATTACGGTAACGATAGGTGAACGTGGTAAGAGCTGGTCAGGAGTGTCTTCTTCTATTTTAATTGCTTCCTGTACATCAACACTTACAAATTCTACTTCAAAGCCAAACTCCTGTGCTACTATAGTTATAGTTTCTGCATCAAGACGCTGGTTGATAGAAACAAATAAGCCCAGACTCATACAGGTAGAAATAATATCCTGTATAGGAATGTTCATCATCTTGGCTAATTCATTCGCAGAAACGAACTCGGTAACCTTAATGGTCTTCTTGTCCTGTTCCATCTTTTCCGCTTCCTGCTGCATTTTTTCGCTTATCAGGTCGCGTTTTTGACGGCGGTACTTAGCTGCTTTCGATTTATTACCCTGGCCACTTAAACGTGCAAGGGTTTCTTTTATCTGTGCCTGAATTTCCTCATCGGTCAATGGGGCACGTGGTTCATTGTGTCTTGGCCCACCTCCACTTCCCGGTTTCCTTGGCGGTGGCGGCGGGTTGTTTGTAGATTGTTGGCCTACATCCTCACGGCTGAACTCTTTTTTAAATATTCTCTTTCTCTTTTTGTTCTGATCTTTTGACGCAGCACCTGTGTTAGATGAAGCTACAGGTTTTTGAGGAAGATCGATCTTACCAATAATAGTAGGGCCTTCAAGCTTACCATACTGTGTAGGCACAAAATTGTCTCCGGGTACCGCTTGTTTTTCTACCGGTGCCGGTGCTTCAGGTGCTACCGGAGGAGCTTCTACTACAGGTGTAGTAGGTTCTTCTGTTTTCTTTTTTCCTTTCTTTGGTGCCTCAGCTTCAACCTCTTTTTCAACCGGTTTTTCTTCTGCACTCTTTTTACCACGGCCTTTTTTAGGAGGATTAATAGCATCAATATCTATCTTGCTAATGATCTTAGGCTCTTCGATCTTTATTTTAGGCCTGGCTTCAACAACAGGTGCTTCTTTCACCACTACAGGTTCAGGAGCTTTTTTCTTAACAGGAGCAGGAGCTTCTTTTACAACTACAGGTTCAGGGACAGCAACAACCTTTTCGGTTTGCATTTGCTTTGCCTCTTCTC
>Ga0206929_1181_pt1 | contig 14318 bp, 11 predicted proteins | sample Alteio_BWOrgHeat_19_FD_152929 | JGI IMG/M metagenome (GOLD analysis project Ga0206929, IMG submission 152929) | Enriched cells from forest soil in Barre Woods Harvard Forest LTER site, Petersham, Massachusetts, United States -... | ecosystem: Environmental > Terrestrial > Soil > Temperate forest >...
GATAGGAAGCGCATCCATATCTGCCCGAAGGGCAATCACCCTTTTTCCGGGATTTTTTCCCTTAATTAATCCGACTACGCCGGTTGTTGCTTTAATTTCAAAGGGAATTCCCAAACCCTTTAATTTTTCCTGTACAAAAGCTGAAGTCTCAAACTCTTTATAACTTAATTCAGGATGTGCGTGGAGATGACGGCGGATATCAATGGTTTCCGGTGCATATTGTTTTGCCAGTTGTCGGATTTTTTCTTTCAGCATATTCGTTAATCGGGTTTTACTTCAATGATATCATGTACCAGATATACGCCCGACGGAAAATCCTGTGTAAGCTTCTGTAAATAAGGTTCCGCTTCTTCCGGTGATTTAAAATTACCAACATTCAATTTATAGTTTGGCGGTTGGTAAATAAGATATGGCTTCAATTCAGGATAGGTCTGATAGATCTTTGTTTTAATAGCAAAAACCTGATTACGGTCGTTCGACTTAATCACCTGGATCCGGTACCCGGGGATATTTCTTCGGCTGTCTCTGGTAGTTACTTCATTGATCTGAATTTGTTTTTTTATCAGGGAATCAACCCGGGGATCTTTATGTATCAGGGTATCCTGCGCAAAGCTTGCACCATTATAAATGAAAGCCAGTATTAGTAAAAATTTCATAGTCATTATACTTTATTCAAGTGCTGCTTTTCTTCTTCTGCAATTTGAATACTGGCACTACATCCCAGGCGGTCGGCACCGGCCCCAATCAGTTCCATTGCAAAAGAGAAATGGCGAATACCACCGGAGGCTTTAATCTTGATTCCCGCTGGTAATTCGCTTCTCATGAGCTGTACATCTGAAACCGAAGCTCCTTTTTCCGCATACCCTGTGGATGTTTTCATATAATCAATGCCCAACCTGCCATATACATGGCAACTACGTGTCAGTTCATCTTTAGATAAAACACCGCTCTCCACAATCACCTTTACAATCTTTCCTTTATCATGGATGAGTTCAATCTGCTGAAGCATTTCTTTTTCAAGATAAGACCAGTCCCCGTTTTTCAGGGCAATTAAATTGATAACGGTATCCAATTCATCCGCGCCGTCCCGTATCGCAGTTTGTATTTCAGACAGTTTCGATTCGATCGAAGAATAACCCATCGGGAAACCGATCACCGTTGCCGTTTTCACCGGGCTGTCTTTCAAATTCTCCACAGCATGTTTTACCAGGAATGGCGGAACGCAAACAGCTGCAAATTTAAATTCAATGGCTTCCCTGCACAATTGACTGATATCCGAAGATCTGCATGTGGCTTTGAGCAGGGTATGATCAATATAAGACGCGACCGGAATTGCCATAGTCATTATAAAGGGCGAATTTAATCCTTTTAAGCCTAAAAGCTTAAAGCCCAATGCCCAAAACCATTTTAGACGTGCAAGTATATAGATCGGATCACAGCACCAGATACTTTATCGAAGTAAATATTTTGAATTGGTTTTAGCCTTAAGCTTTCAGCTTTAAGCCTTTCTTCCTGAAATACCGGAATAACAGAATGGCTCCAAATAGGAAAATACCGAAAACGAGCAGATCCGTACGGATCATGGAAGATTTTTTTTCATCCTTCTGGCGAAGCTTTTTCTCTGTATCCCTGATATAATATGCCAGGCCGGGGAAATGATTATTTAACTCGCTGACCTCTCTGAATTTCTTCAAGGCATCACTATAAAATTCGCGGTCATAAAAAACAACGGCATCACCAAATATTTGAGATGTTTCACTCGGATGGGCCGTTACACCCGCACTATCGAGATATTCTTCGAGAATCGAAACAGGTATTGCAAAATTTAAACCGGCAGCCAGACCGCCACTATTTTCAATGCTACCGAAGGTAGTCAGTCCAACTACTTCTCCCTTCTCATTACAAACCGGTCCGCCGCTACTTCCACGGTTGATATTCGCATCCATCTGGATCAGTGGCCAACCCGCCACCGATTTTTTTAATGCGCTTACAATACCGGTTGTAAGGGTAGGTTCAATGGCGGATTCTGTAGCAACATAATTATTGTTTGTAACCGGTCCCGGAAAACCGTATACATATAGTTGTTCGCCAACTTTGGGTAATTCATCCTGTGCAATTTTTAAAGTTGGCAGGGCGGAGTCACCGTCCATTTTGAGGATGGCTATATCCTTACCCGGCATAGGCTGACCTTTGATGATCACATGAGCGGATTTTTTTATCGATCCGGTATTCCCATTGTTCAGATCTATGCTATACTCAATAAATATGTCTTTCTTCAGGTCATAAAGTGCCATGGAAAACAAACGTGCATACACGGAAGCATATGTATTTTCCAATATTGATTTTTGTTGCTCGGAGAACTGGGTAGCCCACGCATTTTCCAGAGCCGAAATATTGGCCTCTGTAATCTGCTGAAAGGCGGAAAGGATAAACTGGCGGCGAATAAAAGCATTGTCCCGGTCTATCAGATGACAATTGGTAGCCACATAACCATCCTCGGTTATCAGGAAACCCGTACCGCTGGAAGTGATTTCCTCAGGTTCCTTGATATAATCAAGGGATGCTTTAAAAAACCGGCTTGGATGATTATTAATCTCACGCAATACAATATCCAGTTTCTGTTCAGCAGTATATATAATGCCGCTGCTATCAGCTTTCTGGATGGAATCCACCAGGTGATTAAAATGGCGGGAATCCAGCTGCATTTTATTTACATATACGTCTGCAGAAAAAACGGTTCGCACCATGACAACACCGGGGCGGTTGACTCCATAATTTTGTACTGCCGTAAGCTGTTGCGCACATATATTCAGCGGCGATGCTGCCAGGAAGAACTGGCAGGCTATAAATGCTGCAAATATCAGAAATGGGTTTTTCATGGTAAGGTATCCCTCTTATATAAAACCTTAAAAGGGCTAACTTGTTGTCTGTTAAAGGTAAACTTTTTCTATGTCATCCAATCCGGCGCCGCTGGCAGAACGTCTTCGTCCTGAATCACTTGACCAGTTGGTAGGTCAAAAACACCTGACTGGCAAGGGAAGCATCCTTCGTACAGCCCTGGAACAAGGGAAAATGCCATCCATGATACTGTGGGGTCCGCCTGGGACGGGTAAAACGACGATTGCCAATATAATTGCCCATACACTGCATGCCCCTTTTTATACCCTGAGCGCTATTTCATCCGGGGTAAAAGAAGTAAGGGAAGTAATCGATGAGGCAAGAAGACAGGAGAAAGTGATCCTTTTTATAGATGAAATACACCGGTTCAATAAAGGTCAGCAGGATGCATTGCTGGGTGCTGTCGAAAAAGGAGTGCTGACGCTGATTGGTGCAACAACCGAAAATCCGTCTTTTGAAGTCAATAGCGCCCTTCTCAGCCGCTGCCAGGTGTATGTTCTGAAACCCTTGGGTATGGAAGAACTCAGGGATCTGATGCATACCGCCCTGGAAAGAGATGTGATCTTGAAGAAAAGAAATATCGAATTAAGGGAAACTGAAGCCCTTATTAACATATGCGGCGGTGATGCGCGTAAGCTACTCAACCTGCTGGAACTGGTGGCGGATGCCGGAGCTAAAACGGATCCATTAATTATCACCGACGAATTGGTCATGGATGTCGCGCAGCAGCGTATCGCATTATACGACAAGAAAGGTGAGCAGCATTACGACATCATTTCTGCTTTCATCAAGTCAATGCGGGGCAGCGATCCGAATGCCGCGGTTTATTGGCTGGCCCGTATGATTGAAGGTGGTGAGGATGTTAAATTTATTGCGCGGCGGATGCTGATCCTTGCCAGTGAAGATATTGGCAATGCCAATCCCAATGCTTTATTGCTCGCAAATGCCACTTTTGACGCTGTGAGTAAAATCGGTTATCCCGAATCCCGTATTATCCTTTCCCAGTGTGCCATTTACCTGGCCAGTTCGGCCAAAAGCAATGCATCCTATGTAGCGATCAATGACGCGATCGGTACAGTAAAACAAACCGGCGATCTGTCCGTCCCATTACATATCCGTAACGCGCCGACCAGGTTGATGAAAAATCTGGATTATTCGAAAGGATACGAATACAGTCATTCTTATGAAAAAAACTTTTCTCCACAGGAATATCTGCCCGCAGAAATCAGTGGGAAAACCTTTTTCGATCCGGGGCAGAACGCCCGCGAAGAAGAGATACGAAAACATTTGCGTAGTCTCTGGAATAAAAAATATGGATACTGATTTCATAGTATAGTGAATGCGGGATGATGGATATGTATGAATTCAAAGTGAAGTATGCAGATGATAATATATTAAAGTGTTCGCCACATGTTAACCTGGATTCTCAAACCATTTGCAGAATTAACGCCCAGTGAACTTTACAGTATACTGCAATTAAGAAATGAAGTATTTATTGTGGAGCAAAACTGTCCTTATCAGGACATGGATAACAAAGATTTAAAATCCTGGCATTTGATGGGAATCGAAGAGTATAAACTGAAAGCTTATTCAAGATTACTTGCCCCCGGAATTTCCTATAGTGAATCTTCGATCGGCCGTATAGTAAGTTCCCCTTCTGCACGTAAAACAGGCATGGGGAAAAAACTTATGGAAGAAAGTATAAAGCAGATCAAAAACCTTTTCAAAACAGACACCATCCGCATTGGTGCTCAACTTTACCTGAAATCATTTTATGAATCATTTGGATTCGTTCAGGATGGAGAGATTTATCTCGAAGATAATATTCCACACATTATCATGTTGAGAAAACCACAATGAAACTGTATTCCAGTTCTTGGAATTCGTCTCAATAATATAGTTAATCCTAATTACACCATTCAAAGAATATTTCTCGTTCTTATATAGTCGTGGTTTTTATGTATGAGAGAACTAAAATCCAAACCGCGAAATCTAAATCGATATTCAATGAAAACAGGTTTACACTCCCTACGGAAGTGTTTGTGTTCGCTGGCCATTTTGTTGGCAGGTTATAACTCTTCCTATAGTCAGCTGTCAGCTGGAAATTATTTTGAAGCAGGCGTTACGGTGGGTCCTATGGTATTTCTCGGTGATCTGGGTGGTCACTATGGAGTAGGTACTACTTTCCTGAAAGACTATAATATGAATGCAACAAAACTTGCATTCGGTGTATTTCTTGAAGCGCATCCTTCTGAATTGGTCGGTATACGTCTCTCTGCAAATTTCGGCAGCGTTGAAGGTGATGATAACTATGTAGTAGCAAAGGGAGGCGATGAGGTGAGCAGATTAAACAGAAATCTAAATTTCAAATCCAGCATCACGGAAGCTAATTTATTATTCGAACTGGATCCGACCGTTTTATTTGAAGATCAGCCTACCGAGGTAACCGGCCGGCTCAGGCCTTATGGTCTTATCGGTTTGGGTGTATTTCATTTTAATCCTATGGGACAGTACGTTGATCCGAATACATCACAAACGACCTGGGTTTTTTTACAGCCATTGCATACTGAAGGAGAAGGATTTGTGACAGGAAGAAATAACTATCCGCTTACCCAGTTGAATATTCCCATGGGAGTTGGTTTGAAATATTATGCGAGCGAGAAAGTAAATGTTGGTCTTGAATTACTTTACAGAAAAACTTTTACGGATTATATAGATGACGTCAGTACCACGTACGTGGATCCTGCAGTGTTACAGGCTAACCTGCCAAACGGAACATCCCAGATTGCCATTGCCATGTCGAATAAAAGTCCTTTGAGGGGCACTCCCGGCAGTGCTTATAATCCCGGAGATAAAAGAGGAGACCCTTCGCAAATGGACGCTTATTTCACTTTGGGTTTGAAAGTCGGAATACGTTTGGGCAGCGATCATTCTTATGACAATTCGACCAGATGTCCTTCCTTAAGGTTCTAAATATATTTTGTTGATCCGTACCCTTTTTTCTTTTATGAAACCAATCCCCCTGAACATTTACCAAAGACCCTTAAAAGCTCTGCTGCCTCTTGCATTGATGACAACAACGCTGGCGTCTTATGCAGAAGGTTCATTACCCGTGACCAGTACTGTAATGATCACGAAAAACAGGAACAATAAAAAGCACAAAGTGAAGCTTTTTACTGCCTCAGATTACAAAACGCTGTTGTTTACTGTTGATGGCGTAGATGACAAACGATATACATTATATGTTTTCGATCTGGAAGGAAAACTGATGATACAGTCTATTATCCTTAACCATGAAACCGGTATCCTCTCTGAAATTCCCTCAGGCTTATACCTGTACGAAGTTTTGGCAAATGATACAAAAGTTGAAAATGGTGAACTAAAAGTAAACAACCCTTAACGCAACCCAATAAGCAGCGGGAGAATTGGTAAGATCTATTATCCGAAGGTTAAGTAAGACCTGATCCGTTCCCTATTATTTTTATTCTGAAACGGTTTTATTCAATTCCCGCTTCACTTATTGGACTTACATATTTTGGTTTCCCCAATATCCTCAACAGCCGGCGACGAGAAATTGCCGGCTGTTTGTTTATTTAAATTTGCCCGTTCGTTTTGAGCTTTAAGCCTTGGGCCTTAGGCCTGTCTTTCAATTCGTCTTTCAGGAACTTTGCTGTAAAACTTCTCTTGACGTCCAGCATCTTCTCCGGCGTTCCTTCGTATAATATCTCTCCTCCTCCATCACCACCTTCCGGGCCAAGATCAATCAGATGATCAGCCACTTTGATCACGTCCATATTATGTTCAATAACGAGTACGGTATTGCCGCGGTCTACCAGTTTATTCAACACGTCCAGCAAATGACTAATATCCTCAAAATGCAAACCAGTAGTTGGTTCATCGAGTATATAAAATGTTTTGCCTGTTTCACGCTTGGATAATTCTGTTCCCAATTTTACTCTTTGCGCTTCTCCTCCACTCAATGTAACTGCTGACTGACCCAATGTGATATAACCGAGTCCGACTTCCTGTAATACTTTTATTTTCCGGTATAAATAATGAACATTTATAAAAAATTCACAGGCCTCATCCACTGTCATATCCAAAACGTCGCTTATTGATTTCCCTTTGTAACGGATTTCCAGTGTCTCACGGTTATATCTTTTGCCATTACATTTTTCGCAGTGTACATAAACATCCGGTAAAAAATTCATTTCAATAACTCGCATACCCCCGCCTTCGCAAACTTCACATCGCCCGCTTTTTACATTAAAGGAAAACCTGCCCGCTGTGTAACCGCGGATCTTAGCTTCCGGAATAGAAGCAAACAGTGTCCGGATATCCGTAAAGAACCCACAGTAGGTAGCCGGATTACTGCGTGGTGTTCGGCCAATGGGCGACTGATCAATTTCAATTACCTTATCAATATGTTCAAGTCCCCTGATTTTTTTATACTCCAGGGGCACGCCTTTAGATCCATAAGCATGGTGACTTAAAATCGGATAGAGCGTTTCATTGATCAATGTTGACTTTCCGCTTCCGCTTACTCCCGTAACGACGATAAATTTCCCCAGAGGAAATTGTACGTTTACGTTTTTTAAATTATTTCCTCTGGCTCCCGTTATCTCAAGTATTTTTCCATTCCCCATTCTCCTTTCGACTGGCAGAGGAATCTTTCTGTGCCCGTTCAGATAATCCGCTGTAATGGTATCCAGTGTCAGCATGGTTGCCGGTTTACCTTGTGCAACGATGCGACCTCCATGAAATCCGGCCTTCGGACCGATGTCAACCAGGTAATCTGCAGCCATCATGATATCCTTATCATGCTCAACAACTAAAATACTGTTTCCTATATCCCGTAAATTTTGTAAGGCAAGAATCAACCGCTGATTGTCACGCTGATGCAAACCAATACTGGGTTCATCGAGTATATAGGTTATGCCCTGTAATTGCGAACCTATTTGCGTTGCAAGACGTATGCGCTGAGATTCGCCGCCGCTCAGGGTTCTTGTCGGGCGATTCAACGTGAGATAGTTAAGACCCACGTCCAGCAGGAATTGTAACCGTTCGCGAATTTCCTTTAATACATCTTTTGCAATTGTATTTTGTTTATTGGTCAGTCTTTTTTCTATGTCCATGAACCAGGTCGCCAGTTTATCCAGATTCAGATTGCTGAGCTCTGCAATATTCCTGGAATCAATACGGAACCATAGACTTTCCTTCCTCAGCCTTGCACCGCCGCAGGCATCGCAGGTTTTAAGTTCCATATATTTTTCGACCCATAATCTGAGCGAATCAGTACTGGATGCACCAAACCATCGTTTCAACATGGGTATAAGTCCCTCGTATTCTGCGTTCGTATGGGCGGGTTCGGTTTCGTCTATTTCAAGAATGGTTTCTGTGGTATTTTCAGTAGTACCATACAGGATTAAATTCAGGGCCTTTGCCGGCATATCTTCTATCGGCGTATCCAGACTGAATTTATTTTTTCTGGCCAGTTTCTGAACCACGGTGAATGTATAAGCGTCCCGTTCACTACCCAATGGTTCTATGCCGCCTTCATTGACCGATTTTTTTCTGTCTGGGATGATGGCATCGAGGCTGATCCGGTAAACTGCGCCCAGTCCCTTACAAACGGGGCAGGCGCCATATGGCGAGTTGAACGAAAAGCTGTTCGGGGATGGTTCTTCATAACTGATACCGGTTTCATCACACATCAACTGTTTGCTGTACTGGACTATTTTATTATCATCATTGATAAGCAGGAACATCAGCCCCTTGCCCATATTTAAGGCTGTCTGTACACTCTGGCTTACGCGTGTTTTCATTTCCGTTGTCACCGTCAGCCGGTCAATCACGACTTCAATATCATGAATTTTATATCTGTCTACCTGCATCTTGGGCACCAGGTCCCGGATTTCTCCATCTATCCTGACTTTAACAAAGCCTTTCTTGCGGATATCTTCAAATAATTCACGATAATGCCCTTTCCTGCCGCGAACCAACGGCGAAAGAACTGAAATTTTTTTGCTGGTGTATTTCTGGAAAATATTTGCTACAATTTCCTCCTCACTGAATTTCACCATTGGCCGACCGGTGTTATAAGAAAAAGCCTGCCCGATTCTCGCGTATAAAAGGCGGAGAAAATCATAGACTTCCGTAACAGTACCGACCGTGCTGCGCGGATTACGGTTCGTTGTTTTCTGTTCTATAGAAATAACAGGGCTGAGGCCCGTGATCTTATCCACATCGGGCCGTTCCATATCTCCGATAAACTGGCGCGCATAGGCTCCGAAACTCTCCATATAACGACGCTGACCCTCAGCATATATGGTATCAAATGCCAGCGAGGACTTTCCACTGCCACTGATACCTGTGATAACCACCAGCTGATTTTTGGGAATCGAAATATCGATATTCTTCAGATTATGCACCCGGGCTCCAAAAACCTCTATCAACTCTTCCCCGGACGGAAGAGACCTGCTCTTTTCATCAATCATGTTAAAATGGAATCGTTAAAGATAATAACAATATACGGGCCGTCTTGTTCCCCCTTCATTCGAAAAATAATTTTTATAAATATCTGGGCCGTCTTATCTTTGAGAAAGTTCTTTTATTTGCTTATCAAGAAAGGCTGAGGGTAATGGCCCTGAGAAGCCTTGACAACCTGTTTCACCGACCGTGGAACAAGGTGCCAATTCCATCCCGCCGGAGGCGGGACAGATAAGTCAGAATAGTTGCTTACAAATATTCATCATATTGAAAGCTCTTCTGACCTCCGGAAGAGCTTTTTTATTTGTACTACTGTATCACGTAAAAAGCATTCCAGTCAATTCTTGAAGGCATATTTTATTTCACCAAAAAAACCCGAATGGGATGGAGGATTATTTTATGCAGGAAACAACAGCATTCATTCACAGCATTCCGGTCGATCCGCTTACCGGCGCCGTTTCAGTACCCATTTATCAGACCTCTACTTTTGTACAGGAAACGCCTGGCGTTCACAAAGGATATGATTATGCACGAAGCAATAATCCGACGCGCGCGGTATTGGAAAATCTTATTGCTGTTATGGAAAAGGGAGCCAGAGGGCTTGCTTTCGCCAGTGGTCTGGCAGCCATCGACGCGGTTCTGAAATTGTTAAAATCCGGCGATGAAATCATTGCTGTGGATGATATTTATGGAGGAGCTTTCAGGTTATTCGAACAGGTTTACAAAAAATTTGGTATTCATGTCAATTATGTGGATGCTTCCAGGCCTGAAAATATATTTCATGCTTTAAGCAAGAATACAAAACTAATCTGGGTGGAAACACCCAGTAATCCAACTTTGAAAATAGCAGATATTGCAGCGATTGCAGAAGTCGCCAAAACAGCTAATTGCCTCTTATGTGTAGATAATACTTTCGCCAGTCCTGCATTGCAAAAACCGCTTGTACTGGGCGCAGATATTGTTGTACACTCGGCTACGAAATACCTTGGCGGACATAGTGATCTGATCGCCGGGCTGGTTGTAACAGCTACCGAAGAACTGGGTGAAAAAATCAGATTTTACCAAAATGCCGCTGGCGCCATACTTGGACCCTTTGATTCCTGGCTTGTGATACGGGGCATGGAGACTCTTTCGTTACGGATGAAACAACATTGCAGCAGCGCCCATGAGATTGCTGAATTCCTTCAGAATCATCCCGCTGTTGACAGGGTATTTTATCCGGGACTTCCCGATCATCCAAATCACTCAATTGCCAAAAAACAATCGCGTGGGTACGGAGGGATCGTATCTTTTTCATTGAAGGAAGATAACCAGGCGGCGGCGCGACGTTTTGTAAGTACTACCAGACTTTTCAGGCTGGCAGAAAGTTTGGGTGGCATCAAGAGTCTCATCAGCCATTCTGCCGGGATGACACACAAGACGATTCCGCCGGAAATCAGGCATGCTGCAGGAGTAAAGGACAGTTTGATCCGCCTTTCGGTAGGTTTGGAAGACGCAGAAGATTTAATAGCGGATCTTCGCAATACATTTGACCGTATAACTGTTAGGTCAAATAAAATTTTGAAACACCTGGAAAATTGTTGAATTATCATATGGATGCACATAAGAAACTGACGATCGGACTTTTTGGATTTGGTGTAGTCGGCGAAGGACTTTACAGGATCCTGCAACAAACGCCTTCGCTCAAAGCGAGTATTAAAAAGGTTTGTATCAAACACCCCGGCAAAAAAAGAAATGCTCCGGAAGATCTTTTCACAACAAACAAGGATGAGTTGCTCGATGATCCGGAGATCAACGTAATCGTAGAAGTTATTAATGAGACAGAACCGGCATTTGAGATTGTTACGACGGCTTTGAAAAATGGCAAGGATGTGGTGAGTGCCAGTAAGAAAATGCTGGCAGAACATCTCGCGGCATTGCTGGATCTGCAGAAAGAAACCAATCGTTCCATTTTATATGAAGCAGCTGCCTGCGCTTCGATTCCTGTGATCCGCAATCTGGAAGAATACTATGATAACGATTTGTTGCATTCACTGCGGGCGATCGTAAACGGATCCACGAATTTCATCCTGACGAAAATGTTTGAAGAAAAACTGGATTTTAAACAGGCTCTTCTGCTGGCTCAGCAGCTTGGCTTCGCGGAAAGCGACCCTTCCCTGGATGTGGAAGGTATCGATGCGGTTAATAAATGGGCGCTGCTTTTAGCACATGCCTATGGAATCGTTGCTGATCCGAAAAAGATTGTATTCAATGGTATTCAGAATATTCAGGCCGGCGATGCAACAGTAGCTGCAGAAAAACATTATGAAATCAAACTGGTGGGCCAGGCGAAAAAATTGCTAAATGGCAAAGTAGCCGCTTTCGTTCTACCCCAGTTTGTTAAATCAGATGACCACCTGAGTTTTGTAAAAAATGAATATAACGGAGTAGTGATCGAAAGTGGTTTTGCCGATAAACAATTTTTCTATGGAAAGGGTGCAGGCAGTTTCCCGACCGCTTCCGCCGTATTGAGTGATTTATCGGCGCTGCGTTATCAATATCGTTACGAATATAAAAAGCTTTATCACCATACACCTCTTGAATTAACAGATGAGTTTTATGTGAAAGCTTATGTGAGCTTTGATGACTGGTCCTTTATTCCCAAAGACGACTTCGAATGGATCGAAGAATGGCACGCAGAAAGTGATCGTAAATACCTGATCGGCGTTCTTTCATTCAGGGAGCTGAAATCATCCGCCTGGTGGCGCGAAAATAAGACCTCGCTGATACTAACACCGGAACCAATCATCGAAGATGTTGAAATCAGGAAACTGAAGAAAAAGAGTCTTGAACTGGCGGGGATTCATTGAGACTGGTCGGCTTCCGTCTTTCCTTCAGTTAACAGCTCATTATTTTCGTTTTGAATTAAGAGTATACATTATACCCATTCGGAAGATCAATGCTCCGGTATAGTTGATGCCATTCCGCGTATTTTTTTGCAAATTTACCAAACCATAAGTTCCGCCTGCCTCAACAAAATAAGAAACGGATTTCAAACAATACAATATGCCAACATTACCCTCGATACCGAAATTACCTGTATGCAACTGTTTTTTTATGTCGCCCGTGCTATCGAATTGAACCGCAACTGAGCCGACCTGGTTGGTCTCTTCCTTATCATAATAAACCTTACTGGTTCCCGCGGCCGAAGCTTTCGCCGAGAAAAGAAGTCCTCCAAACACGCCACCATCCAAAAATAATTTCCAATGACCGGCATCACCTAGGTTCATATTATATTTTATCAATACGGGTAACATCAGATATTGGAGTCTGACAGTGCTTGAAAAATTTGCATACAGGAATTGCACGTTGGATCCTGATGGAAAATATAACGCCAGTTCGGGAGAAGCGGGAATAGTTTGTAACCCTGATTTCTGACCACCCTGTGTAGAAAATTCAAAACCGGTTTCAAGCGATATCTTTTGTGTGATCATATAATCAACCAGCAGTCCCAGATCAGGACCGGAAATTGTTTTATATCCCTTGCTGACATCTGACCCGCCGGATGAAGAAAGGTTTGGCAAGCTTAGGCCACCTTTTATTCCAAGTTTTATACTTTGAGAAATTCCTTCAAGACCTGTAAAAAGAGTAAACATGAAAAAAATGAATGGAGAGATCCTGGTTTTCAAGAGGGCTAAGTGTTGATTTTACGCAAATAAAAGAATGGTTATGATTTTATAATAAGGGAAATATTGAAATAAAGGATATTGTGCTGTGCTCAGCTGCCGGCTAGAAAATGTGTACGATCCCTTCTTCATCCACTACCAGCTTGTTCTCTGCCTGCATGAAATCAATTACTTTACGCAGATGATCTGAATGAATGTCAGAAAACAGGTCAAATAAAGCGCGCGCCGTAAGTGGTTCCGATTGTGTACCTAATTTCAACTTCTGATAGATGGATTCAAATTCTGACGGGGAGAGTTTCTGTTTTTCTTTTTTTACACAGTTATCACATATTCCACAGTTTTCTGCATTCTTTTCCCCAAAATAATCCGCGATAGCCAAACTGCGACATCCGCTTGTTCGTACATATTCCAATATTCCATGAACCCGTTTTACATATTGACTTTTCCTGAACGTATACATTTTTTCGTCAATCCGTATATCGGCAGATTTTCTGCGAGGCTGATTGAAAAATACCTGCGGTGTCTCCTTCTGCGGTTCGTAACAGACGATCTGAAATTTGTGCAATTGATAAAGACCCCTTAACACCTGCTCCAGCTCCCATTTTAATAAGTTGGCCAGCATTTTTTCATAAATCGCAACGGGTTGGTCATAAATGCCCGCATAGGATCTTAAAAGAGCTTTAACCAGGGGCTCCAAAACGGGATTGTCCTTTTCAAATTGAATGAGCTGTTCTCTCGATGTTATAAAGCAAAGTGTCGCTGGATTAAAAATCGGGTCATTCAATGTAATAAATCCTTCCTGCTGCAAAACCTGTAGTGCCGACTGGGCGGGCTTGGACTGAAAAGAAAATTTCTTCAGAAAATCATTCAGATCAAATGAATAACCCACCTGCTCGGTTCCCAGGGGAACCTGCAGATAATTTACTAATCCCTGGTAGATTTTCCGGATATAATCCACAGAAGGGAAATGTTGTTTATGAGCCGATTCCAATTCTTCCAACATTTCATCATTATATAAAAGAACGGCATAGGACTTTTTGTTATCTCTGCCCGCACGCCCCGCTTCCTGGTAATAATTCTCCAGGTTGTCGGGTACTTCCGCATGAATCACCAGTCTCACATCAGGTTTATCAATACCCATACCGAATGCATTTGTACAGACAATTACGCGCACGGCATTTTTCATCCAGCTTTCCTGTTTTGCATTGCGGTCTTCCTGCGATAATCCGGCATGGTAATAATCTGATCTGATGCCGTGCATATTTA
>Ga0206929_1182_pt1 | contig 14263 bp, 15 predicted proteins | sample Alteio_BWOrgHeat_19_FD_152929 | JGI IMG/M metagenome (GOLD analysis project Ga0206929, IMG submission 152929) | Enriched cells from forest soil in Barre Woods Harvard Forest LTER site, Petersham, Massachusetts, United States -... | ecosystem: Environmental > Terrestrial > Soil > Temperate forest >...
CCGCTTAAAGCTCTTCGTTTTTGCGTTTTTCAGGAACCGAGGCGTTGACCCGAACCCGAGAAAAATCGAGATCATTAGTGGTTCTGCCAAACATGCTGATATCTTTTACTACGCAGCCCTCTAAGATGCTTTTGACTGGGATGGAAACAGCAGCACCGTAGGCATGACCCTCTTCCATGTTCATTTTTACTATGTAGCTTTTGAATTCAAAAGGAGGCTTAAGCGCCATTAAAATGGCATTACCTTTCAGACAGACAATCTCTACTTGGTCTACGTAACCAGATTTTTCTTCGGTTACACCCAGTCTTATTTCTTCAACATCACTTAAAGACGGGTTGCCAATTCCTAACAAGGTATTATGACCATGGGTGCCAAAATCTACACCATAGGCATTAGCAATCAGGCGAGTGCTAGCTGCCACGACCCAACCTTTGTGGCTTAAAAAAACGATTCTTTCGTTTTTTACGGGAATAGCACCTTCGTAGTTCGCGTTTGCAAATGCGGAAAATAGGACACTAAAACATAGGATGCTTGTTTTAAATAAATGCATGGTTATCCCTTTAAAATATTGTTTTCAAAACCTATCAATTTACTCGAGCGTTATGAACACGGTGCATCACTGCTTTGTGGGCAGTAGGCAGAGCGTAGCTCATAAAGAGTACTAACGTAGCCATACTTCCTTGCAGATCTTTTTCAAAAAACGCTTTGTCAGCATGACCCTGCATTTTTGCTGTGGCCTGCTCTGGGTCTTTGTCATTATTAGCTAAGAACTCTTTGGTTTCTTCAGGAAGTTCGTAAATGGTCCCATCAAGGCTGATCCTCTCTCCTTCTCCGATATTTTTAATAACGATCAAAGGAGTGCGATCCATTGCGGCAGCAGGTTTTAGTGAGTAAATATAAGCTTTCTTTTCTTTGCTTTCAGACCGAGACGCATGTTCAGAATCATGAGCTCCATCTGGGGTTCCCTGTGATTTTTTGTCAGAACCTTCCTGCTGGTCGCTAGACGTAGAGCTTTGACCAGTTGCTTCCTCTTCGTCATCTTCTATGTTTGATAAGGCTTTTAATAGGCTTGTTGCCGATGAAAGTGGTCTAGCACGAGAAAGAGCTGGTATACCAGGTGCCAATGGAAGTTGCTTAGCTCGGGAAAGAAATGATTTACCAGGGGTTTCTAATATTGGCACAAAAACCTTTGGAGATTCAGGTGAACCAGACGAAGACCTGCTATCTGCTTCCTCTTGAACAGGAATTTGTCCTCCTCCTTGAAGATTCTGTGGGATTTGCTTAGCTCGGGTTAATTCGAATTTCTTTTTTACTGGAGCTACTTTTGGAGCAGTTGGAATAGCAATTGGAGCTACTTTTGCAGCAGTTGAAGAGGAGCCTTGACTGCTTTCTTCTTCCTCTTCCTCAATGGCGTCTGTAAGAACAAGTTGTCTAGCCCGAACAAGTAGCCTAGGTCTAAAATCTCCATCGTTGTCATCATCATTATTTGATGGTGCAACGAAGGCTGCTCCTCTCGGAGTTTCTGGGGTTTGTGGAGAGCCTGCATCTGGATTCGCCCACTTTTGCTCTAATTTATCTGCTGCTTTAAGCATGTTTTTAGCTGTGATCCTGTTTCCAGGTACAGGTTTCAGGGCCTGTCTCACGAGGGAAATAAATTCAGTAGGTACTTGTGGTGTTCTGTTATGAAACTTAGAAAAGACACTTTCAGAATTAGCTGTGAAATTTTTAAAGAACAGATCAAGATTTTCTGAGGTCAATTCAACACACTTTTGGTTTACGAGTTTTTCTTGCTTAGATTCTCGCAATTTCTTTAAAATTTCATCGGTTAATTCTACGAGATTCGGATCTTTTTCCTTTAGAAGTTTGAATTCAGTCTTTTGATCTTCTATGTATTTTTGAAGTTCGATCTCTAATTGAGTATTGATGTATGCTTGTAGTTCAGTATCTATTTTCTGCTGATCAAGAGTAAAAGGCGTATCGAGTAGTAACTCAGCAAGTACCACCCCTAAGCTCCAGATGTCAGTACTGTGAGTATAACCCTGCCCGAAAAACATTTCTGGAGACATAAAATCTGTAGTGCCAAAAGCGTATTTAAGAAAATTAGGCTTATTAGTAAGACCAAAATCAACGAGTTTAAAATTACCTTCCGTATCTAAAACTATGTTTTCCAGTTTCAAATCGCCATATACCAAGCCGTTTTTATGAATGTGATACAGAGCTGCGCTTAGGCTTTTAACAAGCTTTATAAAAATCTTTGGATTTTCTAAAAAATAATTCCTCCTCTCACTGAGGAACTCAAATAAGTCACCACCTTCTAAATACTCTAGGTAGATATAGTAATGATTTTCATCCTCTTTAGAACCAAACATCCTAACAATATTTTCATGGTGAAAATTACCCTGTTGCAGGGTCTTGAATGCTTCTACTTCGTTGGTGAATTGTACACCAGCTTCTGGAGCCGTTTTATCCATGACTTTTACGACAACTTTTTTGCCCTCGTATTCATCTAGATAAACCGTACCGAAGGCACCCTCACTTATTTTTTCCCCTTTATTCCCTACAGCAAATGCAAGGTAAGGAAAACATAGAAATAAAATCGAAATAACTTTAATTAAACTGTGTTTCATAAAATTTCTTTTTGGTTATTTAATTTATTGCGGACTTTAATCCCGCCATTCTAGATAAGTAGCCATATTTGTCAATCTTTTCCGTTATGTTGCCGATACCTATGAAGTTTCTTTGTAACCACTCCTAAAAGGCACTCCCTATGTTTGCAGTTAGAAAAGATTCTCCTTTAGTACCGTTTTGCCTCTTAGTTCTCCTTATCATCTGTTGGATGGAAGTAGACCTCTATGCCCCTAGCTTTCCACAAATTAGGCTCTACTTTAACACCACCGAAGAAATGATCCAGTGGTCTCTCAGTATCAATTTCATAGGTTACTTTTTCTCAAGCCTGCTCTGTGGGCCCTTAGCAGACAGCTATGGAAGGAAACCGATCTTTGTCGGTGGTTCGCTTATTTTTGTCCTTGGAAGCTTGCTTTGTGTAGCAGCTCCCAATTTAGAAACCTTCCTAGCAGGCCGTTTACTCCAAGGCTTAGGGGTAAGTGCACCTACCACTATTGCCTTGGCAATCATCGGGGATCTTTATCAAGGGGACACTCAGGTGAGGATGATGTCGTTTATGAACAGTGTGATCACCATCACCATGGCTTTAGCACCTATCATCGGAGCTTATCTATCCGAAGCTTTTGGCTGGCGTTCAAACTTTATGGTGATCTTTGCAGGGTCTCTTATAGGGACTCTCATAGCTATTTTTATTTTGCCTGAAACTATGGATAAAGATCACCGTCAACGTTTCTCTCTACCACAAGTGATGAAGGGTTATAAGAAGCTCATTACCAATAAACTATTTTTCTCCACCACCATGGGTTTAGCCTTATTGGTCACTCCTTATTTCGTCTTTATTGCGATCATTCCGTTTCTGTTTATGGATTATTTAAAACTGCCTTTATCGCAATATGTTTTCTACCAAGGGTCTGTGGTTGCCTTATTTGCTCTGCTCAGCTTAGCGGTACCATTACTCGTGGGGAAATTCGATGGCAATAAGTTAAACGCTTGGAGCTCCATCCTGTCGTTTGTGGCTACAGTGCTTTTGTGCCTGCATGGGATGTTTTTGCCAGATCAGGCTTTTGGGCTCACGGCTTTGATGTGTTTGTACGTGGTAGGTATCGTTTGGCCTTCTGCTTTTTTGTTTACTGCAACTCTGGAGATTTACCCTGAGCTAAGAGGCAGTGCTTCTGCTTTGTTTCAAGCATTGCGCATGCTGATGATGGCAGTGGCTATTTTTGCTTCAGGGTATTTTTATGAGGATAAATTTCTGCCTGTCGGTGTTTTAATTCTGTTATTGCTAGTGTTAGCCTTGCCTTTGTTGCTGTACTCGGTGTACTTGCAAAAAAAATTGGATCTTAAGAGCTCAGGTCCAGTTTCTATGCACTGATCAGTGCTCCTCTTAAGGCTTAAATTTATTGTAAAATAATAAGAGATTAGACACCCTTAATTTCAGAGGTAGTAATGAATAGATTAATTCCTATAGTTCTTATTGTCTTTTTAGTAGGTTGCGCCACAAAAAACAATACACCTTCTTCTCCGCAAAATTCTGATGCCGAAAATAAGGGAGGATACCCAGGTATTAGTGAAATAAGATCTGTTGAATATACTTGGGGGAAAACTGGTGGTGACCTTAACAATAATATGCATATCCAATCAAAGAACATAAATATTACTGCTAATAATATCCATCACGAAGGTACATACATAGCATCTGAGTCTCTGATATTAATTGCTAATGCTATGGATGGCACAGGTGAGATCAAAAGTCCGATAACCAATCTCTGGATTAAAAATATAGGGAATTTTTCCGGTACGATTGAGTGCCAAACGACATGTATTATAAGGACAAAGACACCAATTACATCTTTTAAGATGTTGCTTAAAGGCAATTTTATTCTTGAGGAAGCAACTGAAAAAGAAGGACTTCCTCACACAGATACAAATACCCATACCGATACGAATACTCACATAGATACAAATACCCATACCGATACAAATACCCATACTGATACGAATACCCATACTGATACGAATACCGTGAGAAAAGAATTGTCAGAGAGCGAAAAGAAGTTAATAGACACAGAAGTGATGAATGTTATTAATGATAATATGTGGCATATTGGGAGTTGTTTTAAATCTTATCTTTCAAGCAATGGTAATAAATGTGAAGTTGTAGATGTGAATTTTTTGATAAGCTCAATTGGATCTTCATCTAAAGCAAAAGTAGTCAAATCTAACTTTGAAAATCCAGAAATCTTTAAATGCTTTGAAAGCCGCTTTAATATATTAAGGTTTAAGCCTAATTTAAACCCATACGGTGGCGTAAATTACACCGTAACATTATCAAATGGGTATTGCGAGTGATATTAGCCTATATTTTGAGCAGATGTTGTCGCTAAATATTGTGGAGAGAACTCACTTTCTCTCCACAATATTTAGCGACAAGTATCTGCTAGTTCTCTCTAAGTAAGTTAAAATCATAGGGCGTTTATCTACCGTATATAATAATCGAGTAGCCTGGTTTGCCTTCAGTATAGATAATAGAAAAAGTTATCCCCAACCAATTTCTTCTAAGTCCAAAATACACCTCATTCCCAATCACTGTTTTTTTACCTTCTTTTATTGAAGATGATAAATACCGATTACCGAGCCCTAAGGTGCCATACCAATGATCATTTGCAAATTTTCTTCCAAGGAAAATTGCGTATCCAGAACTATCTGCAATGAAAGTACTAAAAGCTGATAAAGAGTAATTCCAAGACGATTCCGACGAATAGTTAAGTATAGCTGACAAACCAAGATCAGCACCAGAGTGAGTATTAGGCACATATCGGTATTCTAATAGAGGCGATATACCAAATATTATTCTTCCGTTGTTCTTTTCACTATCCTTTAAAATATTTTTATTCTTTTCATTTTTTTTCAAAAAATTTGGCCGCTGGGATAATCTTATTTCCCCAAAATCCTCTTAAAAAGATTGCTTCTAGCTTTCCATCAGACGACCAAAAGCTAGTACCATTGTCTAATAGATTAATATCAATAGTTGTTTCAAGATCTCTATCTAAATTATTCCCTTTACAATCACTTTTTATTTTTCCTGAAAGACTAGTTAAAGAGTTTTCTTTATGGATAAAAACTATTACATCCTTGCTATTCTCGCAAACATCGTTAACCTCTAAACGGACAAGAGGAGAAATTTTGTTTTTGTCATAATTTTTATAGCGAAAAATTACTAATCCTTCATCTTTCGTAGCTTCCACAAAATCAAATTCCATATCATTCTTACCAACAATGGAGATACGACGTCGACCGCTTCCGCATGAAGATGGAACAGCTACGGTATTGGTATCTATCATTATTCCAATACATTTAGGGAAAGAAAAATAGCCATTATAAATTTCTACAACGCGATCGACACCAATTGAATCTATTTCCCCATTGAATGTTATGGCATATGATTTAGACTCAAGCCAAAAAATAGACAATAGAATTAACACATATTTAATCATCAGATAGTCCTTTATCAGTTCTTCATTATCTAAATAGCCTCAGTAATTAACTACTATATTTGCGATCAACCTTTACCTAGCAGACATAATATAATGTCTTTTCTATTATCCCACAAAAGTAAATAGCTATTCATTATATCAAATTGAGTGATGGAATTTTTGGAATCGCTGTGATTTCTCTCGCAAGCTCACCTTCTGGGAGATGGAATCCCTCATTTTCCGCTCATCATTGGAGTTTGGCGATGTTTTTGTACTTAAAAGACAGAGAAAAGATGATTTCTTAGATTTTTCTTTGCAAATGATTGAGGCAACACGAGTGAAGACACCTACTGAAGGATCAACAAACCCATATGTTAAGGCAGGCATAGAAATAGACCCAGAAACTGGAGAAGCACGGTCTATATTTGTTGAATCGCAAGTGAATAATCTGACCTATGAGGCAAAAAGTCAGATATGAAGATGAACATAATGCTCTCCAATTACTCCATTTAGCTCACAAATGCTAATTAAGATATGTCACCGACAAACTCCCGGGCAAAATTAACACCTAAGAATCCTCTTTCTATGGTGTTAATTTATCTGTTAAAATCCCCTATCAAACACATCTCTTTCTGACTATAAAATAGGCATAAGCATGGATCAAGAAGTTTTGCTCTTTAAAGAGGCCTGGGGACTTTCTCAAATGGCTCTGCTTAAAGAAACGGCAAGGGCTTTTCTTGCAAATCTTTCAAAGACGACCGCTAAGTGTTACGAAAGCGAAGTCTCTGCCTTCCTAAGCTTTGTAACCACAAACTTCCCTATCACTTCCCCAAGAGAACTTAGGCGAAATCACATCATCTTTTACAAAACACAGCTTGAAAAGAACGGACTGTCAAACAAGACTATCCTAAAAAAGCTCTCAGCTATCTCTAGTTTTTGCAAATTTCTTGCAGGTGAAAACCTCGTTGAAAAAGATATCGCTTACGGGATCAAACGCCCACGCACCGAAAATAAAAAAGAAACTGCCGATCTCTCCGACAAAGATGTTAGAAGCCTTTTTGAAAAAATGAAAAAAGAAGGAGCCTATTACATACACCATAGAGCCCTTCTTGCAGTTGGTTTTTACACAGGCCTTAGATCCTCTGAAATAAGAAATCTTAAACTTGAAAGCTATGCCAAAGTAGATGGTCACATCATCCTTCGTTGCATCATTAAGGGTGGAAAAGTTCATGAAATACCATTAAATCCATTTGTCGTACGATGTTTAGATGAGCATATTGAGAAATTAAAAGTATTAGGGTTTGATCTAAATCCTGAGCACTATTTATTTCCATCGATCAAAACTAAGCAGAACAAACCTATACAGGCAAAAGCCCTGTGGGAAATATTTCAGAATAGGCTGAAGGATGCTGGGATTGAGCTGAGTTCGGTGAGGAGGTATTCACCCCATTCCATGCGGGCAACCCTTGCAGGGCATTTGCTCAATACAGTTGAAGCTCCTCTGGAGCACGTGCAACATGCGTTAGGTCATTCTTCACCGACTACGACTATGAAATACAATAAAAGGAAAACACATCATGACAAAAGTCCAGTATACAAAATTGATTACTAGAGTAGAGGAGCTAACAGTGTGCAAAATCATAAAAGGAGTGGTCTGGCTCATGGGAGCCATTCTGATTATAGAGCAAATTTTTAATCTAGTAGGTTGGCTGCCAGGATATCACATTCAAAGAATACGTACCGATAGCATTAAACCGCTTTTATATCTATTTCCAGGACAAAATGTGCGACTCTCGGGAGAGTTCTTTGAACCTGTCAATTCTGAAATTGAAAATATGACGTGGACAATTTCTAAAAAAAACCAAAAGATTTCATCTATCGATGGAATCCAACCTACAATAACAATTCCCTTTGGGGATGGAGGAGTTTATAATGTCGAGGTTAAAGCTAAGACTCTTGATACAAAAAAATTTTACCAAGGAAACGCATCTTTTTACGTTGTTCAAGACAAGCCAAAGAAGATGCTGTTGAAGAGTGGGGCGAAGCTAATTCTTAACAATGCTAGTAGCAAGAATGCGTTTTTCGACTCTGTTGCTAAAAATGGTCTTGAGATCATTGATTCCAATGGTCAATGGAAAGCAACGGCAGCAGCATTTGATGGCACATCATCGCTTGTTATCTCTGCAGATACGCAGGTTGGTACCGTGGATGGAAACGTATTTTTAAGACCAAAAGGAGCCGGCAATGTCCTCAATTATGGAATCGCTCCTTTACCTTCAAATTAGAAGAATCATCCTTATTATTTACTTAATTCTGTGCTTTTATGCCTACCATAGGTTCGATACTCAAAGTTGTGGATTTATATGTCAATAGATAATGAAATATTAGCTCTACTAATAGAGCTGTTGAAGAGAATAGAAACCATATGCAAAGAAGAACATTCGAAAGGCCACCCAGCACACAACTTGTACTTCTCTTGTGATCAGGCTCCTGTTGTAGACGTTTATGAGCGATTGCGCGATTATTTTTTAGTTCAAGAGACTGACGAACGACTAAGTGCTTTTCAAGGCAATATTGTTTATAATCCGCCTTGGTCCAGGGAACGTCTTTTTGCCCAAAATATTGAATTGATGTTACAGTGGGCTTCTGTATGTTTCTCAAGGCCACCACTATCCCAATCTGCTGAAATATTTCTAGAAAAATTCAAATACACATTTTATCTTGAACCTATGTGGATCGCTTACATACCCATCTGGGGGGTTGCTTTTAAAGCTGGACATATTTTTGAGGAAGTTAATCTCGTCCAGAACAAAGCAAAGATAATATTAGCTTCTTATGAAGAAAGTATCTTGATAAATGAGCATATTAAGAAGAAGTCAAATTTTGAGTTAGCAATAAAAGTAACCTCAAACACTCCACTTGATGTAGCTATGCTGGCGCAATCCGTTAGGACCATTTTTCTTGGGCTTCTTGGTAAACACGTTTACTGTCACGATATCCTTATCGGCCATAGAACCCCATGGCATCCTTGGGTGTTTGAGAGAGGCTCAATTTTGGAAGAGGAGCCTCCTCATGGAAACCTCGAAATTTCGGATTACGAAGTAAATGCTCTAGCTAAACAGTGGCCCACCATTTATCCAGACATACTAGAAAGGTATTCGATTACAACCAACAGATATTTTATGTCACATAAACGTGACAACTTAGAAGATCGAATAATTGATCTTGGAGTTTCCCTGGAAAGTTTGATTGAGGCTGAAGAAAATATACAAGAAAAACTGTCAACGCTTATCCCTCTCTTCATAGTAGAAGACTTATCAAATAGCCATGGATTGGAGGAGTTGAAAAAAAAGATATGTACATTTTATGAACTCAGAAGTGCAATCGTTCATGGAAATCGTAAAAGACTGTCCAAACTTACTCAAATCCTCAACAGAGATGGAGCCGCTAATCTTTGCAAAGAGATGGAAAAATCTGTCCGGCTAGCACTTCGTGCTCTTCTGTTGAATCAGAGAATCCAAACGAAAATTGGGCAAAACAAGTTTAGGCAAAAGCCGTCTAAATTGGTAAGAAATCCTTGATAGTCTAACCCAATCTTACTTATGTGATACTTGCCATCTCGTATGAAGTATAATAAGAGGGCAAAGAACCACGATAATAGTTCGTCAATATTAAGAGCATCAGTAGCATACAAGCGAAGCGAGCTCTTAATTCATAGGGCTACTGAAGTTCAATCACTATATATTCGTCTCTAATGTCCATGCGCAGATTTTTGTCTGGAACGACACAGTAGTGATAAGTAGCTTCAAGAGAAAATTTCTCTATTTCAGACAATGAATCAAAAAGATTTTTCGTTATTCGAATTAACTTCTGTTTTCTTAGTATTGCTTTTTTGAGCTGTTGTTTACTGATAATATACATAGTTAGTACCTTCATCTGATTGTAGTGAACCCTTTTAGAACCGGACACCTAGTCAGGCCTTAACGACTATGGATAAGACTAGCAACCAAATCGAAGTGATAACCTCTGTAGAGCGCTGACGTTGCTTGGTCCCATCCTAGAAAAAATCAATAGTTGAAGAGAGTTATGAAGAAGATAGTTCGTTTCCTCCGTGGCCAGCAGTTATCTGGAATGTCTGCCAATCTGTCCGCAACTTACTATAATTATACCTTAGTACCTCTATAGCCTGATTTGCAACCTAGTTTCAAAGCTCCCAATATCGGTAGAGATGAGTCGTAAATACTCGCTTATATCTGATAATTACTTTTATCAGATATAAAAACTTCCGCCATTTTATATCACATAATTGCTTTTATGTGATGCAATCTTGATGACACAATGAGCTCTGTAAAAAGGTATTCACTGCATCCATGCTAGCAACCCTGGCACCCTTAATACTTGTTGAAGCGCCGCTTGAGCAGGTGTAGCACGCGTTAGGACACTCCTCTCTACATAAAGTAGTTTAATTATTCATACATATTAGATAGTTATGTTAATTCTATATAAACGTATTTTACATACGTATTAGCCTGATCAGACTGATACGTCTCAGAGTAGAGATAAAAAACTCATTTTTTCTCTTGAACATAATCGCCCCGCAATCCCGTTCCTTTAGGGGCGGGTCAAGGGGCCATCCTTATTTTGCCTTCCTAGGTTTCCAGGTCATATCGGGGTTTCTCTTGCGCCCAAGAAGCTTCTGCGAATGTTTCACATGTTTCAGATCTTTTGGTTGCCTTTGGTTTTCCACGTACGCTTTCACAACATCGAGAGGCGCTCCACCACAAGAGACAACACAGTAACTCGGACTCCAAAAATGAGCACCCCAAAGTTTTGGTTTGATTTCATCCCAGAATTCTTGTCTTAAAAAATAAGAAGATTTTCCCTTTAGTTTTCCGACCAGATTGGCTACTGCGTGCCTAGGTGGAAACGAAACCATAAGATGGACGTGGTCATCCTCACCACCAAATTCGAGAAGTTCTCCATCCATTTGCTCCATGGTCTCTCGGAATATTTCTTCGAGTCTTATCAGCATGGCTTCGGTCAAAGCTCCTCTGCGGTATTTTGTAACAAAGACTAAATGTGAGAAATTTTTAAATACACAGCTTCTACCGGTTCTCCAAGCGAATTCTTCTGACATAATGTTGACAAGCTCCTAAAATCATTATAATCTTCTTTTTGCCACCGAAGAGCAAGAATAATTGGAAACATAATGCATGTTAACAGGTATTAAATTCCGAGCCTACCCTACTGCAGAGCAAAAGCAGGCTCTCTCCCAGTGGATGGGTGCAGGTCGGGTGATTTGGAATGCAAAATACAATCAGTGGCAATACGAATCTACTTATGCACGTAAGTATTTGCCGGTGGGTACTTATGCTTGTATCGATCAGACATACAGCCAATTTAAAGATAAAGAACTGACACCCTATCTTTTTCAAGTTCCCAGTCAGGTCTTAAGAAATTCTGCAGTTAATTGGTTTACCACCATGCAAAACTGGTTGGATCCACAGCATCCTCAGACTCATCCCGCAAAAAATAAGAAAAAATTAGACCGAGGATCCGTTCATCTTACTAAGGAACTTTTTCGTTTTGAGACAGATCTTGAATCCTCTCGTCTCAGGCTTTTTATAGGGACGACGCGCAAGCCTCTCGGGTATTTAGAGTTTAATCAGCATGGGCTATTCCAGATTCCCAACTCTATCCGAGTGAAGAAAAATGCTGGTATCTGGTGGGTTTCTTTTTGTTACGATGATGCTGTGGATGAAAAAACACTTCTAGCTGCAAAAACTCGCTTAGAGCTGTTTCGTAAAGAGTCTGAAGAATCCTTACAAAATTTAGTGATAGGTATCGATCGAGGTATTGCCGTCGCAGCTCACACAGACTCTGAAGCCTTTGACTATACGCCGATAGAAAAAGAAAATTTTAAAAAGAAACAGATCAGGTTAAAACGCTATCAAAGGCAAATGGCCAGGCAAAAGAAAGGCTCCAATAGCAGAGCTAAAACGAAAGGAAAAATAGCTAGAGTCCATCAAAAAATAGCAAATATACGATATAATTTTTGCCATCAGGTATCTCATCGTCTCACGAAGACTGATGATACACCTGCAAAGATTATTGTGATGGAAGATCTTAAAATAAAGAATATGACCAAAGCTCCTAAACCTAAGAAGAACCCAGAAACAGGCAAATGGGAAAAAAATGGAGCTTCACGAAAAGCAGGCCTTAACAAGGCCATCCTCTCGATAGGCTGGCATAAACTCGAAACCTTGGTAAAATACAAAGTCCATCGTCGAGGTGGACTGTTCGTAAAAATCTCACCTCATTTTAGCTCCCAAGAATGTGCTGGTTGTGGCCACATTCACCCAGACAATAGAGTTTCACAGGCTCTTTTTGTTTGTAAACTTTGTGGGAATCGTGACAACGCAGATCGTAATGCTGCGCAGGTTTTAAAAAAACGAGCAATCAAATTAATTCTTAACTCTGGATCGGAGTTGTCGGATAAGGGTGTTTTATTCTTACCTGATATTGGGCGTGGAGCTCAGCGTAAGACTTCTCGGGTAAAACCTCGAAGCAGGAGCAAAGAAGCGTCAAAAAAGATGGAGGTATCAAAAATACCTCCAGAAGCTCTGGCCCTTTAGGGCCGAGTAGATCACAGAGGTACAGAGAATGGAAAAGTATTACACACCTGAGCAATTAAAAAAGCTCAAAGCGAGGTATGAAAAATACCCAGAAAAGGTAAAAGAAGTGGAGCAGGCATGGCCAATTCTTTTTAAGAAATTCGAAGATGCCATGAAAGCTGGGATTCCTGTCACAGATTTAAAAGTACAGGTTCTTGCAACTGAAGCACAACATTACATTGATTTGTTTACAGGTGGAGACAAGGAAATTGAAGCTAATCTCGATAAATTTCCGTCAGAAAATAGGGATAATGCTTTAAAAAAGTGGAATGTTTCAAAAGATGTTTTTGATTATGCAGATCGTGCAAGAAAGAACTTAAAAAGTTTTAGAAAATCCTAGTCAAAAGCCTTCTCTCCTTAACGGGGTGAAGGCTACCTTTTTGTAGCCTTATCAAAAATACCTCCAGAAGCTCTGGCCATTTAGGGCCGAGTAGATCACTGGCTATTAGAACCTTGTGTCCGGTTCTGCCTGAAAAGCCCGCACGGCATTTCGGAAAGCGTTGGGGGACCTAGGCAATCTCATATAAGTATTTACGGCGTTTTGAAAACGATGACTATAGGGAGTATAACGGGGATCCATTGGATTACGTCCGAATTCCACCTCAGCATAATATCTAAAGAAGTCTACACTTGCCATCGGGCGATTTCGTTCTAATTCGAGCTGGAGAGCAGCTTGCACAACCCGCTCTGCCCGGGTTTGTTCGATCCTTGCTGTTATTATTCTCAGAGCTTGGACTCGCTCCTGGACTTCGTCAGCCAGGAGTTGATGATGAAAATAATCTGTTTCCACACCTCGCAGGTTGGAGCTTAGGTCTTCCGGGGAGAGATCCTCATCAAGAAATTTGCAACATGTCAGGAATTCCGATAGAAATTGCTCAGCACTTACTCCTAAAATCTCGTTGATCTTTTCTTCTCGATCGGGAGCAAACCTCGCACCAGCAAGCAAAAAAGCGACAACAACAGCTCGAGGTGGTGTGTTTAAGGTTATACTATGTCTGAATGGGGCGTGACGTGTGTCATTTTCCACTTCTACATCTATCCCGGGGTGCCTAAGAATGAGCCTAACGATCTCTACTCTATTAGCATCGGCGTCGGACAGTATGTTTGCAGCGTTGTGCAGCGGGGTGAAGCCTCTGTGAGTTGCAGCGTTCACATTTGTTCTAGAGTCAGCAAGCAGCATGCGAACGATCTCAACGTATCCCTCGTGTACAGCGACATGGAGCGCTGTCTCTCCGTTATTAGATGTGACTTCGTTGATATCCACATTTTCATTGTGGAGAATCTCCGCAACTTTCTTCTCATCGTTTTTGCGGACCGCGTCCCCCAAGTTGGTGGCGAAAAGCGAATAACTGCATACTAAAAAAACAAGAGCCGAGACTAATTTTGTTACTTTCATGCATGCTCCATTGTGACCATTACTATTGCTTGTGTTCGGGATTGAACTCTAGCTTGAAAAGAATTTTTTTGGGGTATTTTTGGATTGCTGAATCG
>Ga0206929_1184_pt1 | contig 14227 bp, 6 predicted proteins | sample Alteio_BWOrgHeat_19_FD_152929 | JGI IMG/M metagenome (GOLD analysis project Ga0206929, IMG submission 152929) | Enriched cells from forest soil in Barre Woods Harvard Forest LTER site, Petersham, Massachusetts, United States -... | ecosystem: Environmental > Terrestrial > Soil > Temperate forest > O...
GCGCTACGCGTTGGCACTACGCACCGTTTCGATTATCTGAATCATTATGTGGATGATCTAAAAAACGTGATCAACCTGGATATTATCAGGGATTCGAAGATAAATATCGGAGCGGACCCGTTGGGCGGAGCCGGTGTTCACTACTGGGGCCCGATCGCTGAAAAATATAAATTAAACCTGCATGTGGTGAGTGACATCGTGGATCCAACATTCCGCTTTATGTCGGTAGACTGGGATGGAAAGATCCGGATGGATCCTTCTTCCAGTTATGCCATGCAACGATTGATCGGGATGAAGGATCAATATGATATTTCCGTTGCCTGTGACACCGATCACGATCGTCATAGTGTGGTTACAAAAAGCGTCGGTCTTGTGCCGCCGAATCATTACCTGACTGTCTGTATTTTTTATTTGCTACAACATCGTCCGGCCTGGAAAAAGGATATTGCCATTGGCAAAACCCTGGTGAGCAGCCGCATGATTGACCGTGTTACCAGGAAACTGAATCATCCGCTGTATGAAGTGCCGGTAGGATTCAAATGGTTCGTGGATGGTCTTCTAGATGGCTCCCTGGGTTTTGTGGGAGAGGAGAGCGCGGGCGCCAGTTTTATACGCAGGAACGGAGAAGTATGGACGACAGACAAAGACGGATTTATTCCCGCATTACTTGCAGCCGAAATGACGGCTACACTTGGCAGGGATCCGGGAGAAATATATAAAACGCTGGCTGATGAACTGGGCCATTCCACTTATGATCGCGTCGAAGCGCCCGCCAATCCTGAGCAAAAAGCTAAGTTGTCCAAATTGAATCCGGATGATATCAAACAAAAGACCATGGCCGGTGAACCGATCACGGCCGTTCTTACCAAGGCACCCGGAAACGGGGCTTCTATCGGCGGGCTCAAACTGGAAACAGAAAACGGATGGATTGCCGCCCGGCCATCCGGCACGGAGAATATTTATAAAATTTATGCCGAAAGTTTTAAGGGCCGCGAGCACCTGAATCTCATGTTACAGGAAGCGCAATTGATTGTTGATACAGCCCTTAAAGCATAAGGCGTAAGGCGTATCGCTTAATTTTTATGATCGCAGTATATCATTCTGCAAAACAGTATTTGGATGCGTCGCGGCAGATGCTTGAGGAGCGGGAACTTGAGAACAATCTTATCCTGGGTCTTTGCAATGCGCTCATCGAAAAAAACCTGCCCGAAAAGGACTGTGTTTTCATCAACGCGTATGAATCCGGCAGGCTTATGTCGACTTCGATCAATACGATCGGGCGTGCAATCGTTTCCTGCAGTACGGATGATACAGATTCAGTAAAAGAACTGGCCGCTTATTACCGTGATCAGAATATCCGGCTGACGGGTGTGTTTGGTGAAATCAATCCTGCAACCGCCTTTGCACGATTTTATGGTTGCGGATTTGCCACAGATATGACGATGATCGTTCACCGCCTGAGCCGCGTGAATGATCTGCCGGTTGTTTCCGGGTCATTCGAGACTGCAGTGAATGGAGATTTGGCGCTGATTATGGATTGGACGTTCCGGTTCAAAAAAGAAGCAGACGCCACCTATCAAATGAGCGGAGATGAAATTCTGAATATGGTCAGATCCGGAATCGAGGGCGGAAATTTCTTTTTGTGGAAGGATAAAAATGTAGCTGTGAGTATGGCTGCTATCAACCGGAAGACCAGAAAGGTGGGTGTCGTTGGGTATGTGTACAGTCCTGAAGAATACCGGAAAAAAGGATATGCAACCGCTCTGGTTCAGAAGTTGAGCGAACATATTCTGCAACGCGGATTTAAATATTGCGGCCTTTTTACCGACCAGGCGAATCCGACATCAAACCATATTTACCGCAAGATCGGGTATGAACCACTCACTACATTTGCGACTATCGGATTTATTTCATAGCGTTTGAGAAATTCTATTGTAATGGTCTTTTTGATTAACCCGATAACAAATTCTAAATTCCATCCGCATTACGCGTTCTGCGTTAGACGTTCAGCTCAAATATGAAATATTTAAAAGTACTCTATATACAAGTTTTAACAGGCATAGCCCTGGGCGTTTTATGCGGCTGGCTTTTCCCTTCTTTTGCACCTACAGCCAAACTCATCAGCGATACATTCATCAATATGATCCGGATGATTATTGCTCCGGTCATTTTTTGCAGTATCGTTACCGGCATAGCAGGTGCCGGAAGTATGAAAAAAGTGGGCAGGGTAGGCATCAAGGCCCTGGTTTATTTTGAAATTGTTTCTTCCATGGCCCTGGTGATCGGGCTGATAGTTGCCAATCTGATCAAACCCGGAGCAGGTATCGTGCACGGTTCTGCAGAAATATCGCAAGTAAGCGAAATAGCCAAACAGGCTGAAACATTCAGCTGGGGAGATTTCATTTCTCATATTGTGCCTTCGAATATCATTGAATCATTCGCGAAGGGAGATATTCTTCAAATTTTGTTTTTCAGCATTCTGTTTGCTGTCGGTTTGAAACAGTTAGGCCCTTCCGGTAAAAATATAATTGACGGACTGAATAAGATCAACCAGGTCGTATTCAATATTTTGAAAATTGTCATGAAACTCAGTCCCATCGGCGCTTTCGGCGGGATGGCTTTTACGATCGGGAAGTTTGGTTTCGGGACTCTTTTTGTTTTGGGCAAGCTGATGCTTTGTTTTTACCTGACCTGTCTGCTTTTTATTTTTGTTGTGCTGAACGCGATCTGCCATTATTATAAATTTAGCTTTTTGAAACTGCTGAGATATATCAGAGATGAAATACTGATCGTATTTGGCGCCAGCAGCAGTGAAGCGGGATTTCCCTCGCTAATGCAAAAACTGGAAGCCGCCGGCTGTGAGAAAGAAGTCGTAGGTCTGGTAGTTCCGACAGGTTATAGTTTTAATCTCGATGGCACCACCATTTACCTGAGCATGAGTGTGATCTTTCTGGCGCAGGTTTTTAATGTTGATTTAAGCCTGGGTCAGCAACTGGTTATTATTGGTATCCTGCTCATCACAAGCAAGGGTGCTGCCGGTGTAACAGGGAGTGGTTTTATTGTACTGGCATCCACACTGACTGCGATGAAAGTAATACCGATTGAGGGATTAGCCCTTCTGATCGGTGTTGACCGGTTTATGAGTGAGGGGAGGGCTCTGATAAATTTCATCGGCAATGCCGTGGCGACGGTTGTCATTTCAAAATCTGAAAAAGCCATTGACGAAGGAGTTTATAAGCGCGTGGTTGAAAAAGCGGGAGGATTACTCACCTGAAAAATTTTCCATATGTGATGATTGATATTTAGAAACGATCGGCAGAATAGTGTATGCCTGCAGCGGACCGGATCCGGTCCATCGTTTCCATGATCAGCAAAGAATCGTCGTGGCTCATGACCGGGCTTTCTATCAGGCCTTTCCGCAGACATTCACCCACATGACGCGCTTCATACTGATAACCCGAACCGCCCTCTTTATCGACGGGGATGATTTCCCTGCTGTCTTCTCTTCTCTTATATAATTCTATCGTTGCACTCGGAGCATAGAAGCGCGCAGTGAGTCGCACCCTGCTTTTGGTGCCACTGATATCTGCATCTGTTCCGAGGTTCGATAACAGGGATGAAAAAAGCTGCGCCAAAGCACCATTCTTATACTTAAATAGACTCGCACATTGCATATCGACACCTTCAGGGCTGGCTGTCATCGATGCCTCAATCGTATCAGGTCTCCCCAGAATGGAAAGAACCAGGAACACGTTGTAAATACCAATATCCAGTAAGCTGCCTCCGCCGAGTGCAGGATCATACAGTCGTTCAGGTGCAGGCGGTTGTGGTATGAATCCGAAATTCACGAGAATGCTTTTGATTTCACCCAATTCACCAGCGGCTATTAATTCCTGAACCTTTTGATACTGCGGAAGAAATTTTGACCAAAGTGCTTCCATCAGAAAAACTTTCCTGTTACGGGAAACAGCAACCATTTCTTTTGCCTGCCGGAGATTTAGTGCGAAAGCTTTTTCGCATAACGCCGCTTTTTTATGATTCAGGCAGAGCAGTGTATGTTCATGATGCATGGCATGTGGCGTGGCAATATAAATCACATCTACGTCGGGATTGGATACCAGATCCTCATAATTACCATGCACATGCTCAGCAGGAAACTCTTTTGCGAAAGCGCGCGCATCGTCCAAACGGCGGGCGGCCACAGCAGAAAGACTTGCACCTTCAACTAGTGTCAAATCGGAGGCGAATTTCCTTGCGATCCGGCCGCAACCCAGAATACCCCAGCGAATGGTTTCCATCCAATATTTTGTACAAATTACGTATTTCAAAATATTCTTTATGAGAATTACCTAAGCTTAAAGCTTAAAGCTTAAAGCCTAAAGCCTAAAGCCTAAAGCGGCAAGCCAATTTCAAAACGTAAGCGCGTAATATTTAAAACAAATTCAAAAGTTTAAAGCATAAGCGTAAGACCATGCAGATGGAGTGTGTATAAATGATGTGATGATCTTATATGTCCATGATGAAATTCTTTCTTTAGTTTTAGGCTTTGCGCTTTTTACTTTAAGCTTTTATGTCAAACTGGAAAGACAAAGAAGTATATAAAACAATTCAACTGGCGATTCCCATTATCATGGGGGAACTTGCGCAAATGAGCCTGCACCTGATTGATACAGCCATGGTTGGAGCAATTAGTTATAAGCACCTTGCAGCGGCTTCGCTTGTGATGACAGCCGCCAATATCCCTTTTGTGATCGGCATCGGGATGACCATCTCTGTTTCCCAATTGGTTTCTATGGCAAACGGGCGACGTGATCACCAGCTGATTTCACATTATCTCTTTAATGGATTTCTGCTCTGCACTTTTTTTGCGCTGGTCATTTCCGGAGGATTGGTATTCGGAAGAAACCTGTTAAAACATCTGCACCAGGATCCGCAGGTAGTTGAACTGGCACTTCCCTTTATGTCGCTGGTAGGTCTTTCGATTATTCCCATGCTCCTCTTCATGACGCTAAAGCAATTTACTGACGGTCTTGAATATACGAAAACTGCCATGATGTTGTCTCTGTCAGCCATGCCTATCAATATATTTCTGAACTGGTTACTCATTTATGGGCACTGGGGATTTCCCAGACTTGAGCTCGTGGGAGCAGGATATGCGACACTGATTACCCGAACGTTGATATTTGTTATGCTTGCATGGATTATCTTAAAACATAAAACTTTCCGTCGTTTTATAGCCGTCAGCGAAAGTCAGTGGCGATATAGTTTTAAAACCATCCGGGAACTATTGCGTATTGGAATTCCAAGCAGTATACAGCTGGGCGTGGAAGTTGTTGCCTTTGCCGTTTCCGGTATTATTATCGGAACAATCAGCGCGGTTTCGCAGGCTGCGCACCAGATTGCGCTGAGTTGCGCCGCTTTTACTTTTATGGTCTCCATGGGACTCAGTCAGGCGGGATCGATCCGCGTCAGTAACGCATTTGGAAGATCGGACTGGAATAAAATACGATTGATCGGTAAGACGACTCTGATCACTGCGTTGCTATATGGAAGTTTTTGCGGACTTATTTTTATTATTTTCCGCTGGCAGCTGCCTTTAATTTTTAATGAAAACCCGGAAGTAGTGAGTTTATCTGCGCTCCTGTTATTATTCGCGGCCGTGTTCCAGATTTCAGATGCTACACAAGCCACGGGCGCCGGATTGCTGCGGGGTATCAAAGATGTAAAAATTCCGACCATCCTGATTACGCTGGCCTATTGGGTGATCGGACTTCCATTCGGATGGCTATTTGCATTTCATTATCATATGGGTGCGGCGGGCATGTGGCTCGGATTAATTGTGGGCCTTACACTGGCTTCTGTTTTTCTTGGCGCCCGATTTATTAGCAGGGTCAAAATGCGGCAGGGGTGAGGCGCGAAGCCGGATGCCGGAGGCATTACGAATCCTGCCTCCAGCATCAAGCCTCACTCTTTATTTTTTCAAACCCGAGTATGAGATCAGCGATCAGGTCATCGATGTATTCAACGCCGACTGACAGCCTCAATAGATTGGCCGGGCTTCTTGGAGAATTTCCTTCTGCGGACCGGCGGTGTTCTATCAGGCTTTCCACTCCACCCAGACTTGTAGCGTGTTTGAATAATTTCATGCCACTGGCAAAAATCAACGCCTGTTTTTCACCCCCCTTAATGCCAATCGAAATCATAGAACCAAATTTTCCATTCATTTGTCGTTTGGCAATGTCATGACCGGGATGATCCGGGAGTCCGGGATAATAAATCTTTTCAACCTGGGATTTGGTTTTTAAAAAAACGGCGATGGCTGTTGCGTTTTGAATCTGCCGGTCGAGACGCAGTGAAAGTGTCGAAAGACTTCGGTTTAACAACCAGCAGTCAAATGGCGAGGGCACGGATCCTCCGATTACCTGGTATTCGCGTATCCTGGCATCCAGCTCAGTTTTTTTATTAACGATAATACATCCTCCCAGCACATCGGAATGTCCTCCGAAAAATTTGGTTGAAGAATGGAAAACCAGATCGGCACCCAGTTCGAAAGGTCTTTGAATCAATGGTGTGGTCCAGGTATTATCACAGCCAACCAGAATACCTTTTGATTTTGCAAGTTTGCAAACCGTTTCGATATCTGTTATTTTCAGCATCGGATTGGACGGCGTTTCAATGATGATCAGTCTTGTATTTTTTTTTATGGCTTTTTCAATCGCTTCGGCATCCGACATATCAACTTCTGTATAAGCTATCTTCCATTTAGGAAGCATGGATTTAACAAGATGTGCGATTCCGTGATAACAATCATCCGGAATAATAATATGTGTTTCCGGTTCTAATATAGTTTGAACTAAAGCCATGGCAGCTGCCATACCTGATGGAAATGCGAATGCTTCTTCACCACCCTCCAACAGCGCGAGTTTGGTTTCAAGTTGCCGGCGGTTTGGATTATCCCAACGTGTATATACATAACCTTTGCCTCCTATATTTCCTGCTTCATCGCGTTCAAAAGTGGTTGTAACGTGTATCGGACTCATCACAGAACCAATCTGGTCGTCCGGTCGTCCGCCATGTATGGAAATCGTATCAAAATGCATCGATTGTTTTTTGTTAAAGATAGTAAAGCTAAAGGCGTAAAGCGCAAAGCTTAAAGCGAATACATTTTTAAGGTCAAGAGTTCTGTATGAAAATTTAATGAAACTACCCCTGTATAAATTACAAACTGCTTAATCTATATACTTTAACAGAAAAGCCTTACGCTTTACGCTTTACGCTTTCAGCTTTTAATGTGATCCGGTAGACTGATCACAAATGTAGAACCCTTGCCTGGTGTGCTTTCTGCCCTGATTTCACCACGATGCAGTTCTACAATTTTTTTGCAGATGGATAAGCCGATGCCCGTTCCTTCAATCTGGTGATAGCTGTGCAGTCTTTTAAAGACGACAAAAATATCCTCGGCAAATTTTGGATCAAAGCCGATGCCATTATCACGGATCATAATTTTATAAATCCTTGATACTCCGGGAGGCAATTCTGAATGATCCGCGGTGTCAACACATTCGCTCCAAATCTGGATAGCCGGATAAATTCCGGGACTTGCAAATTTGATGGAATTGCTGATCAGATTTTGAAACAGCTGTCTCATTTGTGTCGGGATCACTACCAAAGAAGGCAGGGATTCCATCTTAATCGTTGCATTTGTCTTTTTTATATCCATTTCCAGATCAGAGACGACGTCTGAAAGGAGTTCATTCAAATCAGACATTTCAAAATGATCGACTGTTTGAATATGACGCGAATAGGATAGGAGATCGTTTATAAGAACCTGCATACGTCCCGTCGCTTTTTTTATTTTTTCCAGATGTGCGCGGATCGTTCCCTTATCAGCGGATTCGAGACCGTTACTGATTAGATCATTAAATATTAATATTTTTCTCAAAGGTTCCTGGAGGTCATGGGAAGCGACAAATGCAAACCGGTCCAGCTCATTATTTATTTGCTTTAATTCTTCATTGTTTTTAACCAGCTGCTGATTCAAAAGGCTTATCCGTTCTTCTGAAATTCTTCTTTCCGCAATTTCAGATTCGAGATATGAATTGGTGGATCTGAGTTTTTCTTCCTGAATAATCAGCTCCTTCGTCTTCCGGTACAACTCGACGAAAACGCCTACTTTAAATCTTAAGAGTGCCGGATCCACCGGTTTGTGAATATAGTCGACACCTCCCATTTTAAATCCCTTAAACATCAGGTCTTCCCCGTAGCGGTGGGCCGTAATGAAAATAATGGGAATATGTTTTAACCGGTCCCGTTCATAAATGAGATGAGCGGTTTCCAGACCGTTCATCTGTGGCATCTGCACGTCCATTAAGATCAGGGAAAAATCCTGGTCTTTTAACAGCAGTTTTAGTGCTGCCATTCCCGAATTGGCTTTGACGATATGATATCCCTCTTTTTCAAGAATGCTCTCAATAGAGAGGAGATTATCCTCACGGTCGTCTACAACGAGAATTTTCGCATCGTAAGCGGATCGGTTCGCCCTGACCGGAATTTCGGACTCAGATGTTTTCATCTCGGTTTATTTGTAAAGCCATACGCGCATCAGGGATAATAACTGGTCAATTTTTACAGGTTTGGTAATATAGTCAGAGGCGCCTGCATCAATACATTTTTCACGGTCGCCCTTCATCGCCTTCGCGGTTACAGCAATAATGGGCAGGTTATTATTCTTATGCTCCCTTCTGATTTTCTGTGTTGTTTCGTAACCATCCATGGCCGGCATCATGATATCCATGAGTAACATGTCAACATGTTTGCCTTCACTTAATATATCGATGGCTTCCTGACCACTTTCCGCCGTCATTACTTTCATGTTATATCTTTCAAATGCCGTCGTGAGTGCAAAAAGATTTCTGACGTCATCATCCACAATAAGAACGGTTTTATTGGTTAAAATATCCTCCCTGGACCTTAAATTTTCGATGATTTTTTGTTGTTCAGGTAAAAGGTCTTTATGATTCAGATGCAGGTGCATAACGACTTCCTCAAACAACAGATCCATGGAGTTCAGGTCTTTCAGGAGTATCCTGTTTGCATATTGCTTTAGCTGGGTTTTTTCCCTTGATGTAAAATCTTTTGCTGAATAAATGAGAATGGGTGTTATCTGGAGCTTTTTAATTTCATTTATTTCAATGATTATTTCCATGCCGGGGATATCAGGCAGCATATAGTCGACAATCACACAGTCATAAGCGTTTTCCCTGAGCAGTCGCAGACCTTCCTGACCAGTTGACGCGATCTGAACATCCACCTGCCCCTGATTATCCAATAAGCTCGCGATAATAGAAGACTCGATTTCATTATCCTCGATCAGCAAAAGTTTTTTTGGTTTCTGACTTTGATAATTCTGGATATCATCAAATAATAAATTAAGAGCTTCATTCTTCAAAGGCTTCAGGTTAAAACTCCTGGCGCCTCTTTGCATACCCAGCAATTTATTTTCCTCGCCGGATATCAGGTGCACCGGAATATGTCTGAAATTGATATCATTTTTAAAAAGATCCAGGATCCGCCATCCACTGGCATCAGGCAGTTTAACATCTAGCGTTACCGAAACAGGATCAAACTTATTGACCAGCGTGAATACTTCAGAAAAACCGGTGGCCACGACGGCTTTCATGTTCCTCTCATGCGCCTTTTCGATAATGATCCTTGCAAAACGAATATCATCCTCAATGATCAGGACTACCTGATCGTTATCGTTGATCATATTCCGGTCGTCTCCCGTTTCATTTATAATTTCACTGATTACATCCAATTCCCTGGCCTCCGGAAGTTTAACCGTTGGAACCGACTGAATGGCGGAATCGTCACTGTCCTGAGTGAGCAATTTATATTCACTGATCGTTAAGCTGCTTTGTTTTTCTTTCTTGACATGGGTAGGATTGTATTCCAACGGCAGAAATAGTGTAAACCGGCTCCCATGATCCACTTCACTTTCCAGTTCAATAGAGCCACCCAGCAAATCCGCCAGCCCGCGGCTGATGGAAAGACCCAGCCCCGTACCGCCATATTTCCGGCTTGTGGAACCTTCGGCCTGTTGGAACGCCTCGAAGATTATATTTTGTTTATCCCGGGAAATTCCGATACCGGTATCACGGATTTCAAATGCGACCACTTTTTTTGCGTTGTCAAGACTGGTAGTGGTTTGTTTCCAGTTTCTTTTTGCTTCATAAATGCGGAGCCTGACTTCTCCCTTTTCTGTGAATTTGAACGCATTTGAAAGCAGATTTTTCAATATCTGATTCAATCTTTGTATATCGGTTTCAAGACTGTCAGGCAGAGTTTCATCCAGGTCAATGACAAAACGAAGATTTTTACTTTCTGACACATGTTTGAATGTCGTTTCAACAAAAGAAGTAATTTCATTCAGTTTAACCTTGATGAAGTCTGTCGAAATATACCCGGATTCAATTTTAGAAAGGTCAAGGATGTCGTTGATCAGCTGGATCAGATCGTCTCCGCAACTATGGATGGTTTTCGCATAGCGAACCTGTTTTTCGGACAGATTACCTTCCCTGTTCTCGAATAATTGCTGTGCAAGAATGAGAAGCGAATTCAGTGGAGTTCTTAGCTCATGGGACATATTCGCCAGGAATTCTGACTTGTATTTTGATGTCAGCTGCAACTGGGCCGCTTTTTCTTCGAGAGATTTTCTCGCTTCTTCCACTTCATTGTTTTTGTCTTCCACTTCTTCTTTTTGTTTGGCGAGAAGGTGTGCCTTGTCCTGCAGTTCTTCGTTTGTTCTTCTCAGTTCATCTGTCAGCGACTGGGATTGTTCCAGCAGCTCTTCCGTTCTTGAGTTTGTTTCAATGGTATTCAATACGATCCCGATACTTTCGGTTAACTGACTCAGAAAGTCAAGATGTGTTTCGTTAAACGGTTCGAAGGAAGCGAGCTCTATAACTGCTTTTATTTCTGTTTCAAATAATACGGGCAATACGATCAGGTTGACAGGAGAGGAGTTACCCAAACCGGACTTGATCTTAATATAATTTTCAGGAACGTTCGTTAAGAGAATTCTTTCTTTTTCAAGTGCGCATTGTCCAACCAATCCTTCACCCAAAGAAATTTCTTTCTTGATAATCATCTCCTTGTCATAAGCATAGGCCGCAAATAACTTCAGGTGCTGATTCAGCATGTTTTCATCCTGTTCAAAAATATAGAACATGCCCTGTTGCGCATTGACCACCTGTGCGAGTTCAGACAGGATCCTGCGCGTTACGGTATTGAGATCTTTCTGTCCCTGCAGCATCTGAGTGAATTTTGCCAGATTCGACTTCAGCCAGTCCTGCTCCTGGTTCAGTAAAGTTGTTTCTTTCAGATTCGCGATCATCTGGTTGATAGTGTCTTTCAATTCTTCCACTTCACCCTTTGCTTCCACACGGATCATTTGCGTGAGGTCACCTTTCGTTACTGCGGAAGCCACTTCCGAAATGGCGCGCACCTGTGTAGTTAAATTTTCCGCCAGCTGATTCACGTTCTCTGTCAGATCTTTCCATGTACCGGAGGCACCTGGTACACTGGCCTGACCTCCCAGTCGTCCATCCACACCCACTTCACGTGCAACGGATGTCACCTGGTCCGCAAACACTGCCAGCGTATCAATCATTTCATTGATGGTATCAGTCAGCTGGGCCACTTCACCGCGGGATACGATCGACAATTTTTGTTTCAGATTTCCCGTGGCCACGGCGGTTACCACTTTAGCAATTCCCCGAACCTGATTGGTGAGGTTGGAGCCCATCATGTTTACAGAATCTGTCAGATCCTTCCATGTACCGCCGACTCCCTGTACCTGTGCCTGGCCACCCAATTTACCTTCGGTACCTACTTCACGTGCCACGCGTGTAACTTCATACGCAAATGAATTCAACTGGTCGACCATCGTGTTGATGGTATTTTTCAGATCGAGGATTTCTCCCTTTACATCGATGGTTACTTTTTTTGATAAATCTCCTGAAGCCACGGCTTTTGTTACTTCCGCAATATTTCTAACCTGTGAGGTCAGATTGCCCGTCATTTGATTTACTGAATCCGTCAAATCTTTCCAGGTTCCGGCGACACCTGGCACAAAGGCCTGACCACCCAGTTTTCCATCTGTACCCACTTCACGCGCCACGCGGGTTACCTCTGATGCAAAGGCCCGCAACTGATCCACCATCGTGTTGAGTGTTTCTTTTAGCTGCAGAATTTCGCCTCTTACGTCCACTGTGATTTTTCTTGACATATCACCATTTGCAACAGCGATGGCCACGTCGGCAATATTTCTCACCTGAGCCGTCAGGTTGCCGGCCATCTGATTTACGGAATCGGTAAGATCTTTCCATGTTCCCGCCACACCCGGTACATTTGCCTGGCCTCCTAATTTTCCTTCCGTACCCACTTCACGTGCAACACGTGTTACTTCAGATGCAAATCCACGCAATTGTTCAACCATCGTGTTGATGGTGTTTTTTAATTCCAGGATTTCACCTTTTACATCCACTTCAATTTTTCTTGAGAGGTCACCATTGGCCACCGCAGTGGTTACTTCCGCAATATTTCTCACCTGCGACGTCAGGTTGGATGCCATTTTATTTACTGAATCTGTCAAGTCCTTCCAGAGACCTTCCACACCGGGTACATCGGCCTGTCCACCGAGTTTTCCTTCTGAACCCACTTCCCTTGCCACGCGGAAAACTTCTGATCCGAATGAATTCAGCTGATCCACCATGGTGTTGATCGTGTCTTTCAATTCCAGAATTTCTCCTTTTACATCCACCGTGATTTTTCTGGAAAGATCTCCTCTGGCGACCGCTGTTGTTACTTCTGCAATATTTCTCACCTGCCCTGTGAGATTTGATCCCATCTGGTTTACGGAATCTGTCAGATCCTTCCAGGTACCGCCTACTCCCTGCACTTTTGCCTGGCCGCCCAGTTTTCCTTCCGTACCTACTTCGAGCGCCACACGGGTTACTTCTGATGCAAAGGAATTCAGCTGATCCACCATCGTATTGATGGTCTTTTTTAATTCCAGGATTTCACCGGCCACATCCACCGTGATTTTTTTGGACAGGTCACCGTTCGCCACGGCCGTTGTTACTTCGGCAATATTTCGCACCTGTGCAGTAAGATTGGATCCCATCTGATTTACCGAATCCGTTAAATCTTTCCAGGTACCACCCACGCCCTGCACTTTCGCCTGTCCGCCGAGTTTTCCTTCTGTTCCCACTTCCAGTGCCACGCGGGTTACCTCAGATGCAAAAGAATTTAGCTGATCCACCATGGTGTTGATGGTATTTTTTAATTCCAGGATTTCGCCTTCAACATCCACGGTAATCTTTTTTGACAAGTCACCGTTGGCCACCGCTGTTGTTACTTCTGCAATATTTCTAACCTGTCCGGTTAAATTCGAAGCCATCTGATTTACTGAGTCCGTAAGATCTTTCCATACACCGCCTACGCCCTTTACTGTGGCCTGACCACCCAGCTTTCCTTCGGAACCCACTTCCCTGGCTACACGGGTAACTTCCGCAGAAAATGAATTCAGCTGGTCGACCATCGTATTGATGGTATTTTTAAGTTCCAGTATTTCTCCTTTTACGTCCACGGTAATTTTTCTGGACAGGTCTCCGCGGGCAACCGCCGTGGTTACTTCAGCAATGTTTCTTACCTGTCCGGTTAAATTCGAAGCCATCTGATTTACGGAGTCTGTAAGATCTTTCCATGTACCAGCCACACCCTTTACCTCTGCCTGTCCTCCCAGTTTTCCTTCTGTTCCCACTTCACGGGCAACACGGGTTACTTCGGAAGAAAATGAGTTCAGCTGATCCACCATGGTGTTGATGGTATTCTTGAGTTCGAGAATTTCTCCCTGTACATCTACCGTAATTTTTTTTGAGAGGTCACCTTTCGCAACCGCGGTCGTTACTTCCGCAATGTTTCTCACCTGGGCCGTCAGATTACTGCCCATCTGGTTTACGGAATCCGTAAGATCCTTCCATACACCTGCAACGCCTTTTACTTTCGCCTGACCTCCGAGTTTTCCTTCGGAACCTACCTCAAGGGCAACACGAGTTACTTCCATTGAAAAAAGGTTCAGCTGTTTCACCATGTCATTTACCTCTCTCGCTATTCGTAAAAATTCACCCTGTAATTTATGAGTTCCGATCTGCAGAGGCATTTC
>Ga0206929_1126_pt3 | contig 14166 bp, 13 predicted proteins | sample Alteio_BWOrgHeat_19_FD_152929 | JGI IMG/M metagenome (GOLD analysis project Ga0206929, IMG submission 152929) | Enriched cells from forest soil in Barre Woods Harvard Forest LTER site, Petersham, Massachusetts, United States -... | ecosystem: Environmental > Terrestrial > Soil > Temperate forest >...
GATATGGGTACCGGCGAACCGTTATTTCTCCCTGGATGTTTTAAGAAAACCAGCTACGGAAGTCACACAAGTTCCATCCTGGACCATACTGATTTTCAAATACCAGCTCCTGATTATCTATTGCTGCGCGGGTTTGTCCAAGCTCACCAATGAATGGCTGATCCGTGCCATGCCTCTGAAAATATGGCTCCCGGCAAAAGCAAATATTCCTGTAATCGGTCCGCTTCTAAAATATGAATGGACGGCTTACCTCTTCAGCTGGGCGAGCGCATTGTTTGACCTGACGATCCCGTGGATTCTGTTATATAAACCCAGCCGCCGCTTCGGATATTTCCTGGTAATTATTTTTCACTTACTCACGGCGATTCTTTTCCAGATCGGCATGTTCCCCTGGCTGATGATGAGCGCGACCCTGATTTATTTTTCAGAAGGATTCCATTTGAACCTGATCCGGCAAATCAGAAAAATATTTGGCAAAAAAGAGCCGGTAATGGGTGAACATTATTTGCCCGTTAACAAAAATGTACAACATACTGGTTTGATTTTACTGGGTTGTTATTTTTTAATACAGGTGTTGGTTCCTTTCCGGTATCTGTATTATCCCGGCAATTTACTTTGGACAGAACAGGGATATCGTTTTTCCTGGCGTGTGATGCTGATGGAAAAAAGCGGCACCTGTTTTTTCTATGTGAAGGATGGTGAACACGGAAGAAAATTCCAGGTGAACAATGCTGAATTCCTGACCCCATATCAGGAGAGAATGGTAGAGACACAACCTGACATGATTCTGCAGTATGCCCATATTTTAAAGCAGCAATACCTGGCGAATGGATTCCTGGATCCGCGGGTTACAGTAGACAGTTATGTTTCCCTGAATGGCACAGGCAGTCAGCTCTACATTGATAGTTCGGTGAACCTGGCCGATGAAAAAGAATCATGGTTCGCTGCAAAAAAATGGATCCTGCCATATAAAAACGGAGGCGCAAAATGAAAACAATCATCATGTTGCCTTTCCTGTTGACCGTACTTTTCTGTGAAGCACAGCATTTCCAATTATCCGGTATTGTTCTTACCGGTCATCAGCCCATACCAGGCGCTACGGTTGCTATTCAGAATACAAACCATTCCACTGTCACCGATCAGAAAGGAGTATTCACATTTGCGGATCTTCCACCTGCCGAATATAAAATTCAGGTCAGTTCGATCGGATTTTTCGCGGTTGTGCAAAAAGCTGTTATTGTAAATGACAATCTGCATATTCGCGTACAACTCTCCATAGATTCCAGGAACCTGGACAGTGTAACGATTCAGTTGCTTGCAAAAATGCATTCGGGTGTAACGAGATTACACGATGTGGAAGGAACATCCATTTATGCGGGCAAAAAAACAGAAGTGGTCGTGCTGAATGACCTGATTGGGAATAAATCGACCAACAATCCAAGGCAGGTTTATTCGAAAGTAGCCGGACTGAATATATGGGAGAATGACGGAGCCGGTATTCAGCTTGCCATTGGTGGAAGGGGATTAAGTCCCAACCGTGTATCCAACTTTAATACGCGTCAGAATGGATATGATATCAGTGCGGACGCACTGGGATATCCCGAAAGTTATTATACGCCACCCACCGAAGCGATGGAGCGGATAGAAATTGTGCGCGGTGCGGCGTCATTGCAATATGGTACGCAATTCGGTGGTATGATCAACTTCAAAATGAACAGCGGACCGGCCGATGATCCACTGGCTGTTATCGCCCGGGTAACAGGTGGCTCATGGAAGTTTTTTAATGCTTCTGTAAGTGCAGGAGGAACTGACGGGAAACTCAATTATTATGTCTTTGGTCAGCATAAATCGGGCGATGGATGGAGGCCCAATGCCGAATTCAACAGCAATACCGCGTACGTTGCGACAACATACCATTTTAATCCGCGTCTCTCTCTAAGTATTCAATACACGCATATGGATTACCTGGAACATCAACCGGGAGGACTAACGGATGAGGATTTTGCGGAGGATCCGCGACAGTCCGTGCGCGCAAGGAACTGGTTTAAAGTGAACTGGAATCTGGGCGCCGTCCTGCTGGATTATAAAATAAGCAGTCGACTTACATTCAACACCCGGTTTTTCGGATTGGATGCCAGTCGTGAAGCGCTGGGCATTCTAACTTATATCGATCGTGCGGACGATGGTTCCGACAGGGATTTGTATATCGATCACTATCATAACTGGGGCAATGAGAGCAGGCTTTTATTTAGCTACAAGCTTGGTGACCTTGGTTCAACACTGCTGACGGGTTTTCGTTATTATAGCGGTCATACCAACCGGCAGCAGGGATATGGCAATAACAGTTCCACCGGAACGAAGGGAGATTTTCAATTCAATACAGCGAGCATTGCCGATTCGCTCCGGTATTCTGATTATATTTTCCCGGAGAATAATGAGGCGCTGTTCGCGGAAAATATTTTTCGTATCACACCAAAACTGAGTGTTATTCCGGGCATCCGCTACGAACGTATCAGCACCAAGGCCCAGGGTAACTATACCAATGTTGTTTTTGACCTGGCAGGAAATCCCATCAGCCCGGAGAAAATCACCGATAATAAAAGTAACATGCGACAATTCCTGCTGGGTGGTATCGGAGCCACCTACAATTTCACGCAGGCGCTGCAGATATATGCGAATTTTTCGCAGAATTACAAGGCCATTAACTTCAATGACCTGCGTACATTGAATCCGAATCTGAAAGTTGACAGCAACCTGCAGGATGAAAAAGGATATTCGGCGGATATCGGTATCCGTAAAAGCACAGGCATATTTAATTTCGACCTGAGTTTATTCCTGATCCACTATGATAATAAAATCGGCAGTATTCTGACCACTGATCCGGTGAATTTTATTATTTACAACTATCGTACAAATGTGGCAGCAACACGGAATTATGGTCTCGAGACCTATGTTGAACTCGATGTATGGAAACTCATGAAGGGAACACAATCGCCCACCAGTATTTCAGTATTTTCCAACTTTTCTTTACTGAGTGCCAAATATGTAAACAGTAAGGACCCGTCCATTGAAGGCCGGCGTGTAGAGTTTGTTCCGGATGTCGTTTTCAAAACAGGTATCAGTTTCAGGAGGAAGAAATGGGGAGCAAGCTATCAGTATGCATATACCGGCGGGCAGTATTCAGACGCCACCAATGCGACTTTTACAGACAATGCCATCGATGGTATTGTGCCTTCTTATTCTGTAATGGATTTCACCCTGCAATACCAGCTAAACAAATATGTCGGGTTTTATGGGTCTGTTAATAATTTGGCTGACGCTAAATATTATACCCGCCGCGCTGATAGTTATCCGGGCCCGGGGATCGTGCCTTCGGATGGCCGCAGTTATTACCTGACCATTCAGGTCAATTTGTAATTCCCTAACCGGTGTCACATTATCCAAATTTTTTTTTTCTGGATTTTGATTATGAAATTGTCATTATCTAATCCTGTAAAAATTAAATAATTGACTTTCGATGCCGTGTCAGATCATGCAATTCATAGTACGAATGACAGGATTTCCTGAATATTGTCTTTTATTTCTTCCATCGTAATACCCTTTGTGATATATCCTTTTGCATTGGCGGTAAAGCATAGGCTTTTAATATTATTCTGGTCCGAACTACTGTAGATAATTTTCGGGATTTTGTTAAACCGGGGATCCAGTTCGAGGATCCTTAATGTTTCCAGGCCATTGAGTAATGGCATATTATAATCCAGTACGATTAAGGATGGCAAATCTGCCGTATTGAAAGTCGGCAAAAGATCCACCAGCATCCTTCCATCCGTCAGGCAGGTGAGTTCACAATTCGGAGCTACCAGGGCAAAAGCCCTTAAGATCAGTTCCATATCGTCAGGATCATCTTCCACCAATATGATTTTCAGTTGCTCTTTATTTTTATCCTGGTTTTCGATGGGTATGGATATGAGTAAAGATGTTTTGTGTCCGGCAAGTGAATTTATTCTAACGGATCCATTGTACAGGGCTACACGATTCCTGATATTTGCGATACCCGCACCCGGATAGCTGTTGGACGTATCTAAATCCATACCGTCGTCCTCTATCAACAACTGTATTTGTTCTGTGATCCATAATTTGATGGTTACCTGTTTTAAATTGACCTTGTTCAGAATGTCATTCGTCTGTTCCTGGATAATCCGGTACAAAGAAATTTGCATTTCTTCGCCCAGATCATTCAGGGATTCTTCACAGGAAAGAATAATGTCGAAAGAATGGCTGCTCCGGTAAATGTCTATTAAATTCTTCAGGGAACTTGAGAAGTTGATGATTTTAAGAGTTGCAGGGATCAATGAATTCGCCAGTGACCTGGTTTCATTGATAACGCTCAGCATAATGGTTTCAGCTTTATTTAAATAATCTAGTTTGATGTTTCCATTGGATCTGTACATCCCCAGATACATTTTGGAAGCAGCCAGTTGCTGGATGATATTCTCATGTAATTCTCGCCAGATATGATCGCGTTCAGATTCCTGTCCGTTGATGGCGTTTCGTGTAATTTTTCGCTGACGGATCAGTTTGGCCAACGATATTTTTTCTTCATGTTTGATTTTGTCCGTGATATCCAGGGAACTAACCAGCACGCAGGCTTGATTTCCGTATCGAAGATTTATGTAGGTCGTTTCAACGGCAATGCTGTCACGGTTTTTTTTCAGGTGAAAATCTATGACCGTGAAATGTGTATCTGCTGTTTTCAGAAACTCGTTAAAAAGATTTATTTTTTTAGCTTCATCTGCGGGAACCATTTGAAGAATCGTCATTTGTAAAAATTCTTCTGCCGTATAACCATATTGCCTGATCGCAGCCTCATTTATAATTAATATTTTCAGAGAATTTGCTGCATATATCCACTGTGGCACAATGCTGCTGTTAAATAATCTGATAAAATTATTTTGAGATTGGATTAAATCGCTTTCGAGGCGATTTAATTTTGCGAACTCAGCCGTTGATTTGATATGATTAGTCATAGTCAGCAAAACAATTGTCTGCTCTGCATACCCGTTTTATATAAAGATGAAGTTATTTCCCCCTCATTTGTTACACAATAATGTTCAAATGTTACATGATTCACAGTTTTGCTTAAACTGACGACCGTTTTCAGGGCGGGGCCCTATTATTGATCTAACTTCCGGAAGATCAGGCCGTGTGTTAATCTAAGGAGAACTTTTTACATGCTTGCTCACATCAAAGGAAGTTCAACGCCTGGTTTTACTATTTTTTTCTTCTTAAATAAGTAAACAGCTCTACCATGATTTCGGATTCAAAAATGGCAGCAATCACTGCTAAACTAACAAAAGCCCTGACCGGAATTAAAGGTTTTGATGAAATTACAGACGGTGGATTACCAAGAAACCGGCCCACACTTTTATGTGGAAATACCGGGTGCGGTAAGACGGTTATGTCCATGGAATTTTTGGTACATGGAGCGGTCCAATTCAGCGAACCGGGGGTTTTCTTTTCGTTCGAGGAAACCGTCGATGAATTGGTCACCAATATGGAGTCCATTCATATCGACATGGAGAAATTGATCCGTGAAAAGAAAATATATATCGAATACCTGGAATCTGGAAAAAGCCAGGTCGCGCAAGCCGGGCGTTATGATCTGGAGGGTCTATTCATGCGACTGCAAAATGCAATTCAAAAAGTAGATGCAAAACGGGTTGTGCTGGATTCCATGGACGCTCTTTTTTACGGACTCGATAAGGAAATTTTAAGAACCGAAGTAAAACGTCTTTTTAAATGGCTGAAAGAAAAGGGAGTTACATCATTGATCACATCAGAAATTAACGAACAATTTGTTACTAAAACCGGCCTGGAACAATTTGTAGCTGATTGTGTCATAACACTTGACAGCAGGGTAATCGACCAGACGACCACCAGGCGTTTGAGAATCGTTAAAATGAGGGGCTCCGGCCACGGTATCAATGAATATCCGTTTATGATAGACGGCGCCGGTGTTTCTATTCTGCCCGTTATGTCACAAATGGCAAATCAGAATTTAACGAACAATAGAATTTCCTCAGGTATCAAAGATTTCGACGGGATGCTGGATGGCAAAGGATATTTCGAGGGAAGTAGTATTCTGATATCGGGTTCTGCAGGTACGGGTAAGACAAGTATTGCGATTTCACTAATCAACGAAACCTGCAAAAATAATATGAAGGGACTTTACTGTGCATTTGAGGAATCCACGTCTCAACTAACGAGAAATATGCGTTCTATCGGGCTGGATATTCAACCTTATATCGCATCCGGATTATTAAAATTATATTCTTCAAGACCCACCATTCAAAATCTTGAACTGCATTTGATTTCAATCCAAAACATAATTGAAGAGTTCAAGCCTCAAATTCTCATACTGGATCCTGTTACCAATTTAATGTCTGAAGGGATCAATAGTGAAATCAGACAGATGCTGGCTCACTTTGTGGATTTTTTAAAAAGTAAAAATATTACAACGCTTTTCACCGCCGCTATTACACTGGAATCGATAAAGTCAAATCCAAGCGATGAAGGAATTTCGGCTATGATGGATACCTGGATTCTGGTCCGGGATATAGAATTGAATAGTGAGCGGAACCGGGGTATTTATGTTTTAAAATCAAGAGGAATGAATCATTCTACCCAGGTGCGGGAGTTTGTAATTACTGACGAAGGGATCAAGCTCCTGCCTATCTACGTCAGCCCGCACGGGATATTGACCGGCACGTCCAAGTTGGAGGAGACATTGAGGCAGGAAGAAGAAAGAAAATTATTTGAAAATAAAATTAAGATCAGGGAGCATGAACTAGAGATAAAACGCGAGATCATGGAGAATAATATCTCCCTGTTGAAAACGGAATTCAACGCCGAACTGGAAATGTTAAGCCAGGCTAAAATGGAACGTAATCTAAATAATGAGGCCCTGGAAACAGGCCAAAAGGAAATCACAGAATTAAGAAATAATATCAACAGTTCTGTGGAAAAATCCAAGCATAGAAACAAGTAATCTTTATTTGAAAATATACCTTTAAGATGGTAGAACAAAAAAGAAGGATTGAAGAAGGAGACCAGTTGTTAACTTCAATCGCAGATGGCCCAAAGTATATACTTCGATTATTTGTATCCGGTATACTCATGAATTCAATAAGGGCCATCAGGAATCTGAACCAAATTTGTGAATTATATCTGAAGGATGATTTCAAACTGGAAATTATCGACATATACCAGCAACCGGAATTAGCCACTGACGAACAAATCATTGTAGTTCCCATACTGATTATCAAACACCCGTTTCCCGAAAGGCGGATCATCGGAGACCTTTCAGATATCGAGAAAGTTTTGGAAGTTTTAATTTTAAGATAATCGGCACTCATGATAAAAACAAGCCATCATCTTGTAGAAGAAAATAGGAGCCTGGTACTAGAGATAAACGAACTACGAAAAAAGTTACACGAGACGGCAGAGATCATCGAATATATCAAGCGGGGGGAAATTGATGCCGTCATAAATAACGCCAATGAGCCGGGTCATATTTTGGTTTCGAAAGCCGCAGACCGGGCATATCGCAAATTCATCGAGGGTATGTCAGAAGGTGTTGTTGCCGTGCTTGTTGATGGCGTCATACTATATTGCAACTCCAGTTTTGCAACCCTGATGAATCTGCCGCTGGAAAATGTGATTGGAACGAATTTGCTTGATTTCGTTCCTCCCGAATACATTAATAAATTTTATTATTATTTTCAGAATATCAACCTAGAACATGAGAATCTAGAAATCTCCATCACGGGACCACAGGGAACACTATTGCATTATGTTGTTTCGGTGAATATGCTGAATTTGCAGGATTCGCGGACTTTTAATTTTGTTTGGACGGATGTTACGAGACAAAAGTTAACGGAAGAGAAACTAAGGGACGTAAATGAAAATCTGAAGGTTGTCATAGACCGGTTCGTACTTTCTGAAAAGCGGGTATCGGTTTTAAATCTTCAGCTGGAAGATAATATTAAAATACTCGAGGCTGCCAACATCGAGCTCAGTACTTTTGCGCATGTTGCATCGCACGATCTGCAGGAGCCGTTAAGGAAATTACTGACCTATAGCAGCATTTTACGCGCTGAGTATTTTCAATCCCTGGATAAACGTGGTCAAAATTATCTGGAGAAAATTCACAAGGCTTCAGCCAGGATGCGAAACCTGATCGCCGATATTCTCCAATTTTCCGCGATTTCGCAGAGCAATCTTTATTTTGAGCCGGTGGACTTGCTGGTGGTTATAAAGGAGGCCATTTCTGACCTTGAAATTTCCATCGCTGAGTCAAATGCTAAAATTATCTTGGGTGATCAATTTCCTGTCATTGAAGCCAACGCCATTCAGATCAGACGTTTATTCCAAAATATTATCGGGAATTCACTAAAATTTATAAAGCCAGGTATTACGCCTCAGATAGACATTATGTATAGCAGGAGTTCCGGTATAAAAATAGACGATTCACTCCCGGAGCATGAATTTTGTGTGTTAACTATCAGGGACAACGGAATCGGCTTCAAACCCGAATACAAAAATAAAATTTTTACGATGTTTCAGCGGCTTCATAACAATGATATATATACCGGCACCGGTATAGGACTGGCCATCTGCAAGCAAATTGTTGGCAAGCATCATGGTTATATTTATGCTGACAGTAAACCAGATGAGGGCGTATCCATTCAGATATTGCTGCCGATTTTCCAAGCCCCTGTTTCCTGATATATAACTGGATCAGACATACTGAATTGATCCAAAACAACAATCTTATATTGCTCCCGGCATGGGTTGATTTTTAATTCTTTTATTTATATATTGCCGTATTTCAAAAAATAACCCCGACCCATGCGGCCAAATCTGACCCTCTCCATTTGTATTCTGTTTCTCTTTTCCTGTACGAGAACAAACCAGCCAACACCTCAACCGGACTCGAATCCGGGGCCAACACCTGATCCACAGGTTCCTGTTGCACACGTCCTGCCATTGCTGGATAGTTTTAAAGTGTACACGGTAGACCCCAAAGAGATTACTCTTAATATCGGGAAAATGAAATACGACATGTCCGGAAGATTGATGGACGTGTATGTAACAATAACAGACAGCTCTGAGGATCACAGTCCGCTTCGACCTGACACGACGGATTTTACTTTGATTTATAATGGATCCGATAGTCTGCCTGACGCCTATATAAACTTCGAAGCGAATACATTAACATCTCACGGTTTTCTGACGTATAATCAACAGGGAAGAATGAGTCAGGATTCCGGCAATAACGGACAGAACTCCTGGTTATACAAATACGACTACAACGAAAGACAAATTATCCAGAGTTCAAATGGTACCACGGATTCCATTGTATTTGTAAACGACAATGTTCTTTTATGGAAAGAGTTTATGCTCATCCATAGTTTTACGTATAGTAACTATCCGAATCCTTTTTATCAACCAGCCCTGGCAACACATATAACGCCGTTGATGGTGTTTAATGTCGTGGATATATTCTCTAAAAACCTGTTTAGTAGTTCCACCGACCAATTCATCGGTAACGACCCTTACCAGGTCATTAATTACTCCTGGACAACAAATACGAATGGCCAGGTCATTTCCGGAGTCGGAACTGACGCGAAGACGGAAACGATTCTTCAATACTACTGGTTTACATACCGATAAGAGGTGAGGTGCTAGACCTAGAATCGATAGGCTACACCGATGGCGGGATACTGCATAAGTACTTCATATCTCCAGTCTGCCTTTATATATAATTGGGAAATAACCCTCGCTTCTATGCCTATTCCAAGAACCAGAGCAACTCCGAATTGATTGCTGGAAGAGGGTATACCCGTCGTATAACTGTTTGCTGTTTTAGTAGAGTAAGCACCGGAAACGCCGGCATAAAAATATGGCTGAACAATTCCAGATGTAAAATTATATTGAAAAGTGACGGGTATACTATAAACGTGGTTATGTGTAGACAATGTATACAAAACGAAATAATCACTGCGTTCATCCGTCTCCACAAGGGTATTGGAGTAATACAAACCAATGTTAATAGATGATTTTTTATCTATCTGCGGGGTGATAAAGCGTAGCGTAAAATGAGCCGTAAACTGGTTCATTCCTGAAACAGGAAATCCGCCTATAAAAATAAATGGATGCACCTGCACTTTAGGCTTCTCATAAAAACTGGTTGCTCTTCCGGAAGATAAACAATTGTCAACTTTCAGGATGAATGCTGCCATGTCTTTATCATTATAGCCTACCCGGTCATAAATACCGGCAATTTTATTACAGCTTACGCTGATGAAATGCAGGATATTCTGGTAATTTCCGTCCTCGTCGATTTCTCCGCTTGCTCTTGTAACCTGCCCATACATGAAATAATCGGTGGTGTCTTTTCGCAAAAGGTAGAATTTCCGGTCGGCAGTTGCATATGAAAAAAGATTATATTCTCCTGTCACAAGTTGTTTGACGAATGCATTCACACGCGTATTATTTATCGTGTTCAGAAATATGACGTTTTGGTAGACGGACTTCCCCAGGCCAAATCCGCTTATCTCCAAAGGACCCAATTCCTTTACAACCGCATTGACATCCGTTTTAAATTTAACAGACCGGGTTAATTCATATTCCAACCCTGTTTCTATGTATCCTTTTACTGTATCGCGGTTATGTTCCAGAATATATCCGGGTTCAAATGACTGCTGTGCAAGGGTAGCAAAGGAGAAAATACAAAGTACAGGCAAACAGGCGATGAATTTCTGCATACAGGTGCATTTTAAGGGGTAGAATAAAACGGCGGAAAAGATAAATTATTTGGAAAAGAAATATATATATACAGAATAAAATTGATCTGAGTTATTTTTGTATTCCATGGGCCGGTTTTTGCAGTCATAGAACTAAGGGAAAATACCTAGATCCATCGGTCCTAATATCCCGTGACAGATAATCGGAAATAACAGTTAACAATTAACAATTGACAATTATAAACCTAATCATATGACAACAGAAAAAAAACTGGCTATCTGGATGGATCACGCTTCGGCGCATACCATCGAATATCCCGGAGATGAAAATATTGCGAGAACCATTGCGTCCGATTTTACGCAAACTGAAAAGAAGGAGAGCCTGGAGAAAAGTGAGCATTCGATGCACAATAAAGAGCAACACCAAACATTGGGTTATTATAAGGAACTCGGTAAAGTGATTGCCAACTATGACTATGTTTTGTTATTTGGCCCGACCAACGCAAAATCGGAATTGCTGAATTTCTTAAGAGCGGATCACCGATTCGATCAGATAAAAATTGTGATAAAGTCTGCCGATAAAATGGACGTACACGAGCAGCAGAAATTCGTGAAGCAATATTTTACCGAACCGGTTAATCTCTGAAAATATAGTCAGGCGCTCCGATTTTTATGATCTGGTATGGCCGCACATCACGCTTGGTCCTTTGAAATCCCGCTTTTGTGTATTTTTCATATATTAGGGAGCCGATTTATTCAGCCGGCTATCTATGTCATGAATCTCTCCTGGTTGTATTTTCTTCCATCGTTTATTTTCTTTATACTGGTAATTCTTTTCTTTGCTGCTTTTTCAATTGGTGGTTTCCTCCTGACCAGGAAATATGTAGAAATATGGTTGGGAAAACCGCCTGCCCAGAATGAAGTGATCAGCTATTATATAGCGGCTACCGGTGTCGTATATGGTATCACGCTGGGTCTGATTGCCGTGGGTGTCTGGGACAACTATATTCATGTAAATAATAAGGTGGAAGAAGAAGCAGCAACAATCAGCGAGTTATACCGTGATATTGCCAGTTACCCGGAACCCTTAAGGAGCAGAATGGAAACAGAGCTGAGATTATATACCCGGTATGTGATTAATGAAGCCTGGCCCCTGCAATCGGAAGGCATAATTCCCATTGGCGGTGTGGACCATATGGATAACTTTCAAAAGATGCTTTATAGGTATGAACCTGCAACCCTGGGTCAGCAGATACTTCACGCCTCCGCGCTGCATAGTTTTAATGATTATGTTTTATTACGAAGGTTCCGGATCCAGAATGTGACCAAGGGCGTGCAGGTGATGATCTGGTGGGTTGTTTTCTTTGGCGCATTGATCAATTTAATTCTCTCCTGGCTTTTCGTCGTAAGAAACAAGTCCCTGCATATACTTATGAACGGCCTGCTGGGTGCCCTGATCGGAGCACTTGTGTTTCTGATCATTGTACTGGATTACCCATTCCGTGGATGGTTCAAAGTAAGTGCCGAGCCTTTCGAATATGCCTATGAGCAACTGATGAAGTAAAGAGAACGTATTGTTAACAGGTGGTTGACGATTGATGGATGTAATTTCAGGAAAGAGTCATTTAACCATTAAACGCTTTATGAAACAGATATTGATGTTCTTATTCCTTACAACTGCTGTCCATTCATTCGCACAGAATCCGGATAGGGGAGATACGATCAGTTTCTGTTTTATGAAATATAAAATACCGTCAGGTTGTAAAGCAGTATCTGAATACCAGTTGAAATGTGATGACTATTCCATGAGCTGGATTTATCTGACCCCACAAACCTTTCAGACAATGCCCGACCAGATAATAAAGCAAATGGCCGGACAAATGAAAAAGTTTAAAAAGGAGCCAGTTACTTGTTATCTGCTCGATAACCCGGTAAAGGGGTATAAAATTAGCTATAAGACCGACCAAGGCACGGGTTATCAATTGATGGCCTATGGTATCGCGAATGAGCAACTTGTTTTAGTACAATTGTCGCTCGGCAAAGAGCCTGAATCCAACGAAGATATTCCTGCATTTCCGAGACAAATGATCAGGCTATCCAAATAAGGAAATCACATGTAATGGGTGCTTTGAAGGTTACTTTGCAGATGGGTTTTTTTCTTTGTATTGTTGAATCAGATCCAATGTATGCGTTAATGACTCTGTACTGGCCCAGGCTAAATGGCCCGGAATGATATATTCTGGTTTTTTGAATTTTTGTTGGATATTTTTAATCGTAACAGCCCATTTTTCCACATCGGCATCTGAAAGATTACCGAGGTCCTCCGCTTCGGTGCTTTTGACAAGGCAACCTCCATAGAGAATCTTTTCTTTTTCGAACCAAATCACCATATTGTCCGGTGAATGTCCCTGCCCGCCATAGTAGGTTTGAAACCTATATTGACCAACTCTAAAAATGCTGTCTTTGTAAATTAGAAATTCAGCCCTTTTTGCATTTCTCACTTTACTGAGCTCATCAGTTCGTTTTGAAGTATACGTTCGGATACCCATGCTTCTATAATATTCCAGACCCGCTGTTCTGTCATCATGAAAATGTGTTGAAATACACATGATCACTTTTTTGTTGTGTCTGATTTGTATACTATCGAGTAAGGGCTTAAACTGTGTACTGTCCCAGGGCGTATCATAGAGCACCACGCCCTCTGAAGTAACGAGGTACATACTATTGGAAGGAACCGGATTTCCTTTATATAATCCAAAGGTTGTGTACACGTAGAAGTCGTCTGTTAAATGAGAAATGATCAGGCCGGGATTTGGAGCCTGGCTGGAAGCACGGGATATTGAAAACAAAAAGACGGACAGGATTGCAGCAGTCTTCATCGCTATTTGGATTGATAATTTGGATGGAAAAAGCCCGTATTTTCCTATAACAAAAATATAACAATCCTGTCGGCGAGACAGTTTAAACCCTTGGTTTTAGTGGCGGTCTATTATTTGTAGCCGCTTTGAATAAAATAATAAAATTGTTAAAAAGATTAAAACCTGTAAAATGAAAACGCTATTTACCCTGTCCGTGCTGGTGCTTGTTACAATCGCTGGTATTGTTAGTTGTAAACTTTTCATGAAATACCACTACGACCTGTCCGCCCTGCTGACTTTAGCCAGTTTCTTTTCGATTATTTTATGTATCTATTTAGTCAGTAGCAAAAAAGTCATCCTGTCCTGAGAAACCATTAAGCCTTACCGTTATATTGTAAACCCCCGTCGATGTACGGGGGTTTTGCCTGATCAAAGTTTTTCTATTCAGCCATGAGATCAAGGTGGCATCAGAAACAACGGCTGTTTTCATAGCAATCATT
>Ga0206929_1187_pt1 | contig 14061 bp, 9 predicted proteins | sample Alteio_BWOrgHeat_19_FD_152929 | JGI IMG/M metagenome (GOLD analysis project Ga0206929, IMG submission 152929) | Enriched cells from forest soil in Barre Woods Harvard Forest LTER site, Petersham, Massachusetts, United States -... | ecosystem: Environmental > Terrestrial > Soil > Temperate forest > O...
CGGGCGTTTTTAAGGGAAAAGAGAAATTAGGCGGAGGTATTTATTTTATCGTTTCGCCCAAGAAAGAAATCCTTTTCGAATTGCTGATTGATCAGGTTCAGCAGTTTTCGATTTATGCCGATTCGGCACGACTGCCGGCAAGTATAGAATTCACCGGTTCACCCGAAAATAAAACCTTTCTGGCCTATACCTCTTTTATGAATAGCCATGGCAAAGAACTCAGCACCCTGCAGTCTTCTTTGGGAAAAGCAAAAACAAAAACTGACTCTGCAACCATAAAGGAAGAAATAAAGAATACCAACGAAGAAGTAAAAAAAGAAAGAGATGAGATTCAGACTAAAGCACCCAATTCCCTACTGGCTACCCTGCTGGGTGCATTGAAAGATCCGGTGGTTCCTCCGTCTCCTGTACTGGCCAACGGGAAACCAGATAGCACATTTGCGTATCGTTACTATAAAGAACATTATTGGGACAATATTTCTTTTACTGACGACCGCCTGATCCGGACACCCATATTTGAGCCCAAGCTGGACCGTTATTACAAAGACCTTGTTTCACCGGAGGCTGATTCCATCGACCGGGAAATAGATCATATGCTCCTTTTTTCCAGAACCAACAAAGACATGTTTAAGTTCCTGCTGGTCTATTTTACTCAGAAATACATCAATCCTGAGTTCATGGGTCAGGATGCTGTGTTTATTCACATATTTGATAAATATATCAATACCGGTCAGGCAGATTTCTTCACGGAGAAATACCGCAAGTTTGTAGATGACCGTGCCTATAGCATTATGGCAAACCTGATTGGTCTGCCGGCAGCGAACCTCGAGATGACGGATTCCTCCGGCAAAATCCGATCGCTTTACGAAGTGCCGGCCAATTTTACGGTTGTCTGTTTCTGGGACCCGACATGCAGTCATTGCAAAGAAACCATTCCGAAGCTGGATTCGATCTATCAGGCTAAATGGAAATATCAGGGTGTTCAGGTATTTGCGGTAATGGTTGACGGGGGACAGGATAACTGGCGGAATTTTATTCGAGACCATCATCTGGGTGACTGGATAAATGTGTATCAAACCGCGGCACAGCATGATGCAACGGTAGCGGCCGGACGTCCCGACTACCGCCAGCTATATGATGTTTACCAGACCCCTGTAATTTATTTGCTCGACAAGGAAAAACGTATTGTAGCAAAAAAACTTACTTATCAGCAGGTGGATGAAGTCATCAGCCTCAAACTGAAAAAGGTCAATACACCCTGAATATGAAAAGTGTTTTTTTAATTTTTCTCCTTACTTGTTGTTCTTATTCGTTTTACGGCCAAACCCTGGTTAGTTACGGAAAACAAACTATTTCACGCCAGGAATTTCTAACAGCATTTAGAAAGAATAATACCCATACCAAGGCAACCGAAAAAGCATATCGCGATTATCTGAACCTTTATATCCGGTACAAACTCAAAGTAGAGGCTGCAAGGGATCTGAAACTGGATACACTGGCCGGGCAGATTACAGAATTAAAGAATTTTAAAAGCCAGATAGTCGACCAGTTTATCCATGATGAAGTCAGCCTGAATCAAATGGCGAGGGAAGCATTTGTCAGAAGCCAGCGCGATCTGCGCATCTCCTATATATTTGTCGCCGCGCCCAAAAATGCGTCTCCTGCAGATACGGTAAAGGCCTGGCAAAAAATCAGGGATGCTTATAAGGCCTTAAACAGCAAAAAGGATTTTGGAGAAACAGCCGTGTTATATTCTGAAGATCCCAATGTAAAAGAAAACCGGGGAGATCTCGGTTATATAACTGTTTTCGATTTACCCTATGCCATGGAAACAGTGGCATACAATACTCTTCCGGGGAAATTCAGTCCTGTCTTTCGTACGAACGGTGGTTATATCATCCTGAAAACAACTGCCCAGAGACCGGCAGAAGGTCTTATTAAAATTGCACAGATTCTGATCATTTTCCCGTTTGAAGCGAAAGAAGCGGAGAAATTGAGTACGCGCCAGCGAGCTGACTCTATTTACCAGGCACTCAGGAATGGTGCTGACTTTGGTACGTTGGCCAGGAAATACAGCGGCGATAATTTATCATACCAGTTGGGCGGTGTATTACCTGAATTCGGAATCGGGAAATACGAGGCGGGATTTGAAAATGCGGCATTCAACCTGAAAAAAGACGGGGATATCAGTCAACCCTATCAGTCTTCCTTCGGATATCATATTATCAAAAGATTGTCAAGGAATCCGGTTCCGGCTAAAGCAGATCAGAAAGCCCTCGACAGGATGAAAGAAAAAATCAAAACCGATCCGCGGGTGGCCATTTCCAAAAAGCGAATGACCCAGACTATATTAAAACAAACACAATTCAAAGAATATCTTCCTCAGGGAAACCGTTTGTGGGATTATACGGATAGTGCATTGTTGAATAAACCTCCGGCAACCAATGCAGGCATTACGGATCAGAGCCTGCTTTTTCAATTTCCGGACAAGAAATATACCGTAGGTGACTGGGTTAATTACAGGAGAAACCTGCGGTCATCGCCCAATATAACCAGTGGGAAAACGAATTCCGATATCCTGGATTTGTACAGGCAGACGATTGCATTTGATTATTACAGGGAACATCTTGAAAAATATAATGCGTCTTTTGCGGCGCAGGTTAATGAATTCAGTGACGGAAATCTGCTGTTTGAAATCATGCAACGTCAGATTTGGAATCGCGCCGTCGCAGATTCCGGTGGTCTGAAGAAATATTATGAATCGAATATTAAAAGATACTGGTGGAAGCCCGGAGCGGAAGCCATCATATTCAACACGCCCAATTTGAATGTTGCGAAAAAGCTGGAAGGCGAACTGGCTAAAAGCATCACCAACTGGAGAGAAACGGTAGATAGCTATGCCGGACAAATTCATGCGGATTCCGGACGATTTGAGTTATCACAGATACCCGGCAAACAATTTGTCGCAGCCGGAAAGTTTTCGCAGATGACAACCAATTCCGATCAGACCATTCAGTGCGCATATATTATTCGTGAATACAATGTTTCATCGCCGCGAACTTATGAAGAAGCGCGTGGATTGGTGATAAACGATTATCAGAATGAGCTGGAAGATCAATGGATTGAGGAACTGAAGAAGAAGTATCCCGTTACCGTTAGCGAGACTGTTTTCAGAACACTGCCTAAGTAAGTATGGAAGAATGGAAGTAACTAACGCACAACATCAAACGAAATAAAGATGCCTCGCGCAAATAAAATGATTTGCCTGGCCTTAAGCCTTAGCCTAATTACAGTCTCTCATATAATGCTCTCAGCTTATCCCTTGTCATGATCTTTTCCCAATCTGCTCCGAGAGCATTCTCCCATAATGGTTTCATGCCAAGCGAAACATTGATCATGGTATCAAACTGTTCGTCATTAAGGCCCTTCGTTATATGTTGCGGGATTTCAATTTTATTTTTCTTTACCATTTGCTTGAATTCTTTTACACCTTCGGGATAATATTCCTCCAGTTTGTCGAATACAATACAATTACCAACACCGTGTTTGGTTCCTAACAGGTATCCCAAACCGTAACTCACTGCATGTGCAACACCAACCTGCGAATAGGCTATACTCATACCACCGGCATAAGACGCCATCATCAGTTTATCATCCTGTTCAGGACCCCATATTCCGTCGCCGAGAAACACTTCCTGACAGAGATCCAATGCTTTTTCCCCATAAGATTTACTGAATTCATTCAGGAAAGTACCGGTCAGACTTTCGATACAATGTATATAACAGTCCATCCCTGTATAAAATCGTTGATTCACCGGAGCATTGGCAGTAAGTTCCGGATCAAGAACGATTTGATCGAAGGGCGTAAAATCTGAATTCATACCCAGCTTTCGCGTAGGTCCCGTAAGCACTGTTGTTCTGGATACTTCGGCTCCGGTGCCACTTAATGTAGGAATACCTGCTTTATAAACGCCAGGATTTTTCACCAGGTCCCATCCCTGATAATCAGCGGAAGATCCCGGGTTATTCATCATTAAGGAAACCGCTTTGGCCAGATCCATCACAGAGCCCCCTCCAATACCAATGACACCGCTAACAGTTCCGAATTCCTCTTTTAACTGATCGGATAAGGCATCAACCTGTTTTGTTTTTGGTTCATTCGTTACATCTGCGAATATAATTTTATCTTTTCCGCGAACCGGAATCCTGTTTGCAAGCGGTTTATTCTCGAAAAAATGATCCAACAAAAAAATCACCGGAGCATGGTCTTTTCTTTGAGGAGCCAGTATTTCATCCAGCTGATTAAAACTTCCACGCCCATAAACGACGTAACTCACCATTTTAAAATTCCTGAATTTCATACTTTTAAGCTTAAAGCGTAACGGGCAACACATAACGCTTTGTGAAAAATTATTTACTGATTTCCAATTTTCAAATATGCTTTGTGCTTTTCGCTTACGCTTTATGCGTAAGAGCGGCCGCACCAAATACACCCGCACTATCACCCAGTTCGGGCCTGACCACCGGCACGGTACAGTAATTATTAAAAATAAAATGTTTTAACGACTGTACTCCCTCTGCATAGATTTCGTTGATGTTACCAACACCACCACCTACCACGATAATATCCGGATCCAGCATATTCGCAATGGAAGAAACCGCTTTGCCAAAGAAATGCGTGAGCCGGTCCAGTGTATGACGCGCATATGGATCGGTCTCTTTTTGCATGACGATTTCTTTGAGCGTCTTTTTCGTTCCGGCTATGGATTCATAAAATTTTTGCAACGAAGGACCTGAGATTATTTTTTCTACGCACCCAACTTTTCCACAATAACAGGGACCGCCCGATTCATCCAGAAAATTATGTCCCCATTCTCCCGCTATTCCATGATGACCTTCCCAAATTTTTCCATCAATGACAAGACCACCACCCACACCAGTACCCAGGATGATTCCAAATACCACCCGCGCGTTCGGTGACTGTTTTTTCACAACACCCCAAGTTGTTTCTGCCAGAGCAAAACAGTTTGCATCATTGGCAAGAATGATAGGTAACTGCAGTTTATCTTCAAGATCTTTTTTTAAGGGCTGATGATTTAAGATCGTGGTGTTTGAATTTTTTAAAGTATGAGAAATGGGATCGAGGATTCCCGGCGTACCAAATCCTATTTTTGCAGGTTGAAGACCTGATTCAGCCTTCATCTTATTGACCAGTTTTTCAATCTGTCCGATCACGTGGTCGTATCCCATAGCGGCCTCTGTGTCCACCCGGGTTCTGATAAGGGTTTCCGGCTCTTTATCTCCGCTCAGGATGATCCCCTCAATCTTGGTTCCTCCGAGGTCGATTCCCCACAAGGTTTGTTTCATATAGCGTCGTTTAATTTTCTGTTTGATCAGCCCAGTTTTTGAATCGCCAGCTTCAGATCCTCGGGTGTGTCTATTTCAATCCCCATATATTCTGTAAGTACCATTTTTAAAGGTATACCATGCTCAAGATATCGAAGACATTCGATTTTTTCTGACGCTTCCAGTGCAGTTACCGGCCAGTTTGTAAAATTCATCAAAGCCTGTTTCCTGAACGCGTAAACGCCGATATGTTCATAATAATCTATGGACAAAGACTGATCCCGGGGATAAGGAATCACACTCCGGCTAAAAAAGAGCGCATTCATCTGCAGGTCCACCGCCACTTTTACAAAATTAGGGTCTTCAATATTTTTTTTGTTTTTGATCACCTGCATCAGGGAAGCTACCTGAACGTTTTCATCATTCCTGAAAACCTCCAGTAATTTTTCCAGCGGCGCTTTTTGAACAAAAGGTTCATCCCCCTGCACATTTACGACAATGTCTGTATCCAGATTTTCCACTGCTTCCGCAATCCGGTCACTACCGCTTTCATGCGTTTTAATACTCATCATCACATCACCGCCATTTGATTTGATTTCTTCAAAAATGACGGCGCTGTCCGTTACCACAATCACTTTGTCAAAGAGACCGGTTTTTACCGTGTTGTCATACGTGTGGCGAATAACGGTTTTGTTTCCCAGCAATTGCATCAGCTTTGCGGGAAAGCGTGTTGAAGCATATCTTGCGGGAATCATCGCGATACAATGCATGAAATTTATTTTTTGTCGTCTTCATTCATAATGGACCACAAGAGATCCTTCAATGCCTGAATTCCTTTATGTGTTGCTGAAGAAATAAAAATATTCGGGATACCGGCGGGCAATTCTTTTCTGATCTCCACAATCAATTCTTCATCAAGCAGATCGGATTTGCTGATAGCAATCACAAAACGTTTGTCCAGCAATTCGGGATTATATTGCTCCAGTTCGCTACGGAGTATTTCAAATTCTTTACGGTAATCCGGACTGTCTGCCGGTATCATAAATAAAAGAGCCACGTTTCTTTCGATATGCCTCAGGAAACGGTGACCCAGTCCTTTTCCTTCTGCTGCGCCCTCGATAATTCCGGGCAGATCGGCGATGCAAAAACTCTTTCCGTCCCGGTATTCTACCATGCCCAGTTGTGGAGTCAATGTGGTGAAAGCATAATCTGCAATTTTAGGTGTTGCAGCGGTCATCACAGAAAGCAGGGTTGATTTTCCGGCATTCGGAAATCCCACAAGGCCCACATCAGCAAGCACTTTTAGTTCCAGTATTTTCCATCCTTCTACTCCGTCTTCTCCCGGCTGCGCATGTTCGGGTGCCTGATTTGTAGGCGTTGCAAAACGCGCATTTCCCAATCCTCCGCGACCACCTTTCAACCAGATAATCTCCTGTCCGTCTTCCAGTATTTCTCCCTCAACCGATCCTGTAACCTCATCTCTGGCGATCGTTCCCAGCGGAACGTCAATATAAATATCCTTTCCAAACCGACCGCTGGAATTATTACCGCTTCCGGCTTCCCCGTCTTCAGCAAGTACGTTTTTATAATATCTGAGTGAAAGAAGAGTCCATGTATTTTTATTTCCGCGAAGAATAATATGACCGCCTCGGCCGCCGTCACCACCGTCCGGGCCTGCGAGGGCATTGTATTTTGTACGCATAAAATGCTTACTGCCGGCTCCCCCATGTCCGCTCTTGCAAAAAACCCGGATCTGGTCTACAAAATTGCTTTTTTCCACTTTATTTTATTCGGGCAGCAAAGATAGTTTAATAAAGACCTATCTAACCGTCAAAAGACGCGCAACCAGGCCGGTCCAGCCTGTTTGATGAGAGGCGCCGAGGCCCTTACCAGTGTCTCCATGGAAATACTCAAAAAACTGGATATAGTCTTTAAAGTCCGGACTTTTTTGAAAGAGAGGCTGATCACCATACACCGGTCTGTTCCCATTTGCATCCCGCGTAAATAATGATATGATTCTCTCGGCCAGTTTATCTGCGATTTCCTTCAGGCTTAAGAGATTGCCTGAATGAGTAGGATATTCGATGCGAAAATCATCGCCATAATAATCATGAAACCTTTTAAGGGCATCTATGATCAGATAATTCATCGGCATCCATACAGGTCCCCGCCAGTTGGAATTTCCTCCGAATACTTCATTGTCCGATTCACCCGGAGTATAATGGACCGAGAACCATATGCCGGCTATTTGCAATACATACGGATTCGTTTCATGATATTTTGAAAGGGCCCTTAAACCATGATCACTCAGGAATTCACTTTCATCCAGCATTCTGTACAGGATTCGCTTCATACGATGTCCGCGCAAAAGGGATAAAAGATGTTTCTCATCTTTTCCTTTTTCACCCCATTTCGAAACCAGCTTCGCAAGCTCCGGCCGGTTGTTCAGGAACCAGTATAATCGTTCCGTAAATTCTTTCTGACCTTTCAGCAGATCATCTTCCAGAATTTCCACAGCAAGCAGTGGGATCAGTCCGACCATAGACCGGATCTTTAATTTCTGGAATTTACCGTCCGTTTTCTGGATGGCATCGTAATAAAATTCATCCACGTCATCCCAGAGACCCGTATCCTGATCGCCACCGGCAAACATGGCATGGGCGATATATAGGAAGTGTTCGAAGAATTTGGTGGCCATGTCCTGGTACACATCATTTGTTTTCGCAAGTTCGAGGGCGATTCGCATCATGTTGAGTGAATACATGCACATCCAGCTGGTTGAATCAGATTGCTCCAGAATGGATCCGTCCGGCAGTGGTGTGTTCCTGTCGAAGAGCCCGATATTATCCATTCCAAGAAATCCGCCTTCAAATATGTTATTACCCTGCTCGTCTTTTCTGTTTACCCACCAGGTAAAGTTCATGAGTAGTTTAAGAAAGATGGTCTCCAGGAATTTCAGATCACCCTTTCCCGTAGCTGTTTTATCGATGCTGTACACCTTCCAGGTTGCCCAGGCATGCACCGGGGGGTTTACATCAGAAAAAGCCCATTCATAAGCCGGGAGCTGTCCGTTTGGATGCATGAACCATTCATGCGTGAGCAGCGTCAACTGGTGTTTTGCAAAACCTACATCCAGATCCGCGAAACATATGCAGTGAAATGCCAGGTCCCAGGCTGCAAACCAGGGATATTCCCAGCTATCGGGCATTGACATAATATCTGAGCTATTCAGATGCCGCCACTGATGATTTCTTCCGTTTTTTCTTTGAACCGGAGGCGGTGGAAAGGCAGGATCTCCGGTAATCCATTTCTCCACATTGTAATAATATATTTGTTTACACCAGATCATACCGGCATATGCCTGGCGCTGGATGGTTTTTAATTCCTCTGTGGGCAGGTTGGTTTGTTTCTCCGCGTAAAACACATTTGCTTCCTCTATCCGTGTTGAAAATATTTTATCAAATCCTTCAAACGGATTTTTAAGTTCTTCAACGCTCATGCGTAACCGAAATGTTTCCGATTCACCCGCTCCGATTGTTTTTTTAAAATGAAAAGCAGCTTTTGTACCGCTCTGACCCGGGTTCACGCTGGCTGCGCCATGTAGTATATAGTTATTGATCCCATCTTTAAAATAGCAGTCCGTTTTGTTCGGAACCAGGTAGCATTTTTCATCGTTGGTTTCATTATCGCAAAATAAAACCTCCCCGGGATTTTCAGCATAAAACCTGCGATGACCCAGCTCTTCATGCTGTATGATGATACTATTGTCCGTTTCTCTTTCCATTCCCGGCTTCGGATGTGAATATCCCAGGTTCCAGTTATTCCGGAACCAGATATTTGGTAAAACACGCAGGGGAGCGGCTTCCGGACCACGGTTAAAAACTGTAATCTTCAGCAGGATATCGTCGGGAGAATATTTTGCGTATTCAATAAATACATCAAAATATCTGTTCTCGTTAAATACACCCGTGTCCTGTATTTCATATTCAGGATCCTTTTTACTCCGAAGTCCGTTTTCCGCCAGCAACCGTTCATAGGGGTATGCTGCCTGCGGATATTTATACAGCATTTTCAGATAGGAGTGGCTCGGCGTTGCATCCAGGAAATAATAAATTTCCTTTACATCTTCCCCGTGATTGCCCTGGTTACCCGTCAGTCCGAAATACCTTTCCTTTAAAATCGGATCACGCTCATTCCACAAGCTAACGGCCATGCATAGTTGTAATTTTGAATCAGCGAAGCCGCCCAGGCCGTCTTCTCCCCAGCGCCAGGCCTTGCTGCGCGCCATTTCGTGGGTGGTAGCTTCCCAGGCCGAGCCATCGGCGCTGTAATCTTCGCGAACGGTTCCCCATTGACGCTCACTGAGATACGGTCCCCAGTTTCTCCAGGCCGGATCTGATAGTCTCTTGCTTTCTTCGGTCATAACTGCACATTGAAACGCACACGGATCAGGAGTATATTTTTTCTATATAGGACTTGTATTTCTCAAGCACTACTTTTCGTTTGAAATTCAGTTTGGGTGTCAGTTCGCCGGACTCAACACTCCATTCCACGGGCAGCAATTCAAATTTTTTGATCTGCTCCACATGATTGAATTCCTGGTTGTATTCATCAATCAGTGTTCTGTAAAACTTCTTGACTTCCGGATTATGGATCATTGCTTCATGGGACGATACATCATAGTTATGTTGTTTGCACCATTCCGTCAGTGCCGCGAAGGCAGGAACAACCAGCGCTCCTACAAATTTCTGTTCAGCTCCGACAACCACTACCTGCTCTATAAAACGGGACTCTTTGAGTTTGTTTTCGATGGCAGATGGAGCCACATATTTTCCTCCACTGGTTTTGAACAATTCTTTTTTCCGGTCAGTAATTCGTAAAAATCCATCCTCCAGAACGCCGATATCCCCGGTATGCAGCCAGCCGTCAATGATGGTTTCTGCAGTCAGGTCCGGCCGCTTGAAATAACCCTTCATGACCGAAGGCCCCGACACGCAAATTTCTCCATCGGCTTCCAGTTTAAATTCAACTCCATTTAATATAGGGCCCACAGTCCCAAACCGGTTGAGTCCCGAACCGCGACGGTTGACCGCAATGACGGGTGAATTTTCTGTCGGGCCATATCCCTCATACACCGGAATGCCCGCACCATTGAAAATTCTTAATAGCCTTTCCTGACATGCTGCGCCACCCGTAATAATATACTTGATATTATTGCCCAGCGCCTCGCGCCATTTATTGAAGATGAGTTTATTCGCCAGTGAAAGTTGGGCGTTATACCAGGTTCCCTGATTTTTGTTGTTATCATATTTCTTACCCACTTCAACAGCCCAGAAAAATAATTTTCTTTTAATGCCTTTGAGTTCCGCCCCCTTTGCCATGATCCTTTCATATACTTTTTCAAGCAGACGAGGAACGGTAGTGAACAGATCTGGTTTTACTTCGAGCAAATTGGCGCCAATGGTTTCCATGCTTTCCGCATAATAAATGCTATTTCCGCTGAAGAGGTAAATATAACTTACCATTTTTTCGAAGATATGGTTCAGTGGAAGAAAGCTGAGTACTCTAAAATCAGGCCGGTCCTCGAACGGAAAACTTTCTTTGGAGAGCATCACGTTGCTCAGGATATTATTATGCGTCAGCATCACACCCTTGGGTGTACCTGTTGTGCCGGATGTATATATCAGCGTAGCGACCTGCTGCTTAACGATGGTTCTGCTAACCGCATCCAGTTTTTCTTTTTTTTCTGCGCTGACCGCCTCATGTAAAGATGACCAATGATCCGTATCCGTAATAGTGTCGAACGTAAAAATGTTTTGAATGCTCGGAACATTGGGCCTTACAGCCCTGACTTTTTCCAGCAATTCTTTGTTGCTGACGAAAACATATTTTACCGCAGCGTCCCGGAAAATGAATTCCAGTTCATGGTTATTGGTTGTTGGATAAATGGGCACGAGTACGGCACCTAATTTCTGTACTGCCATATCCGTTATCAGCCATTCAGGCCTGTTACCCGAAATGATGGCAATCTTATCCTGATTTTCAACTGTCATATCATTCCCTGAAATACCGATTTTCATCATGCCGCAGGCTAATGCATCAACCGTTTCAGCTATTTCCTTTGTACTGTATTTTCTCCAGGCGCCATTTTCCTTTGCGGCCAGCATGTCAGGCTTGGGGAACTTTTCCAACTGGTAGGCAATGCAATCAAACAATCGTTCGGGCTTGCTCATGATGATTATTTGGTACTCAGATTTCGATAATTCTGTCCGGGTGGTAATTTAAATACCCGTCCTTTCTGAAAATTTATAAATCGCGTATAATCGTCGGCATGTTGCGTGGTCCAGCTCTGAAATGCAGCCAGGCCCGATACGGTGCCAAATGCCCATTCATCGTAAGCATCAAAGAGTCCTTCTTTGAGCAATTGACGCTGATATTCAAAAAGCCTGAACGGAAATTTATCTCCGTATTTTTCAAACCATTCAAGAATAAATTTACTTCTCAGGATATTCAGAGACTCAGTTGTTACGCCGAGGGCTACCGACTGACTTTGATCCTGCATAACGGTCAGGTAAGCATTTTCGAAAGGATTTTTAGAAACTGATTTCGGAGATTTCAGATCGGTAAATAATTTCTTGTACCCGTCAACCAGTAAGGATTTGATCTCCGGTGTACGCTTGCTGTAACTTTCCATGTTGATAAATATCTCTCCATAGATCAGGCTCCATACTTTATCATAAGTATAATAGTAAAACCTGCTTGCATTGTAGTAGTTAGAGGAATAATTGGGATCCACTTCAATTCCTTTTTCCCAGAACCGGATGGCTTCTGCATCCTTTTCAACCCAGAGCATTTCACCATATTCATTATACAATTCGCCGCTGCTCGGAAATTTTTTGATTCCCTGTTTGTACATTTTATCCGCCTGCTTGTTTTCATTGATGGCTTTATAGGCCATCCCGAGTATCTGATAACATTGCTCGTCAGCGTCACTGCGTTCCGTGAGCTTCCTTCCGCTTTCTACGGCGGCACTGTAATTTCTTTGCAGATAATAAGAAAAGGTCAGATCCTTCTGTAATTCAATACTCCCGGGATCTTTTTTTAGAGCATTTGTCAGAACAATAATGGCATTTGGATAATCTCCGGTTCGCATAAATTGCCTGGCAATCTGGTGAAGGGAATCTGCCTGTTGGGCAAAACAGTCATTCAGCGAGAGAAATAAACCAATAAGAAACAGAAGTTTTTTCATGTATTGAATATAGGCCTGCTTTATGAAACGGCCTGTGACCGGAATAATTGTATATCAAAAATACCGCTTATCTGATCAGGTGTGTAAACAAGCCGTCGCGCAGCTTGGGTTCAAACCAGGTAGATTTCGGAGGCATGATCTGCCCGCTGTCGGCAATATCAAACAGTTGTTCCATGCTGACCGGGTAGAGGCTAAATGCCAGTTTCATCTGCCCGCTGTCCACTCTTTTTTCAAGTTCCTGTAAGCCCCTGATGCCACCTACAAAATCTACCCTGTTATCGGTTCGCGGATCCTGAATACCGAGCAGCGGAGAAAGAATATTATTCTGCAGGATACTTACATCCAGGATACCGATCGGATCGTTTGGAAAACTGTCTTTTTTTGCTTCCAGCTGGTACCAGTTACCTTCCAGATACATCCCGAAGTTATGGAAGCGGTCGGGTGAATAAGGTGCATTTATTTTTTCAACCCTGAAATTCTTGTTAAGCTTTTCAATAAACCCGACCGCATCCAATCCGTTCAGATCTTTCACCAGGCGATTATAATCCATGATGCGCAGTTCGTCGTGCGGGAACAGGGTGGTTAAGAAATAAGAAGCTTCGGGCGTCGCATCCCTGCCCATCGCATTTTTTACTTTTGCTGCCGAAGCTGCACGATGATGTCCGTCGGCGATATAGGTAAACGGGATTTGCTTTTCAAATATTTTCGTGATTTCATGGATCGTTTGCGGTTCGTGAATCACCCATACCCGGTGGCCAACTCCGTCTTCTGCAACAAAATCGTTGGCGGCATCGTTTGCTTCTTTCCAACTGCAGATCAGGTCACTGATGGTAACATTTGATTTATAGGCCAGGAATACATTGCCCGTCTGTGCGCCGGTAATACGCATATGGTTGATCCTGTCCAGTTCTTTTTCAGGACGCGTCAGCTCATGTTTTTTGATAATATTATTTTCATAGTCTGAAACCGCACTTACACAAACCAGTCCGGTTTGTTTTCTTCCACTCATACTGAGTTCATAAATATAATAACATGGTTTTTCGTCCTGCATCAGGATCTTATTATCCCGGAAGATGAACAGGTTGTCGGCTGCTTTATGATAAACCCTGTCACTATGAATATCTGTACTTCCCGGTAGGTCAATTTCGGCTTTTGTTATATGCAGAAAAGAATAGGGATTATGATCGGCGACAACCCTTGCTTCAGCACTGTTTAAAACATCGTACGGGAGAGAGGCAACCCGCGGAGCCAGTTCTCTGGTAGGTCTCAACGCGCGAAAAGCAGAAATGATAGCCATTAGAACTAAAGTTGATTGATAAGTTCGGTCAATGCTTTTACACTTTCGAACGGAAGGGCATTATATAGTGAAACCCTGTATCCGCCAACACTTCGATGTCCTTTTACACCGATCATCTGTTGTTCCCTGCAAGCGTCCAGAAATTTCTTTTCAAGTTCGGGTTCGTTGA
>Ga0206929_1188_pt1 | contig 13689 bp, 11 predicted proteins | sample Alteio_BWOrgHeat_19_FD_152929 | JGI IMG/M metagenome (GOLD analysis project Ga0206929, IMG submission 152929) | Enriched cells from forest soil in Barre Woods Harvard Forest LTER site, Petersham, Massachusetts, United States -... | ecosystem: Environmental > Terrestrial > Soil > Temperate forest >...
AATTTCCATGGTGATAACGGCAAGGGACTGGGTGCTTCGCATCAGACGGGCTGGACGGGTCTCGTCGCCAGGCTTTTGATCGTCAGGTAGCTCATTATTGAGCTATCTTTGCTGCCCGAATTAAAAAAAATTGGAAAAAAGTAATTTCGTAGATCAGATCCGGGTATTTTGCAAGACCGGGCACGGAGGTGCGGGTAGTAAGCATTTTATGCGGACCAAATACAACGCACTTGCCGGACCGGACGGAGGGGATGGCGGACGGGGAGGTCATATCATACTGCGAGGTAATAAAAATACCTGGACACTACTTCCATTGCGTTATTACAAGAATGTGCTGGCAGAAGACGGAGAAGCAGGCAGCGGTAACAACAGTTCCGGCCGGTTCGGGAAGGACGTTTATATAGATGTTCCGCTTGGAACGATCGCAAGAGATGAAGTCAGTGGTCTGAAAGAAGCTGAAATACTGGAAGACGGCCAGGAAATCATCTGGCTGAAAGGAGGACGCGGCGGATTGGGAAATGCCCGTTTTGCCACGCCTACCAATCAGGCGCCGGAACACGCGCAGCCCGGTGAAGCCGGTGTTGAAGGCTGGAAAGTACTGGAATTAAAAGTATTGGCCGATGTGGGCCTGGTGGGATTTCCAAATGCAGGCAAATCGACTTTATTATCGGTCATGACGGCGGCCACCCCGAAAATTGCAGATTATGCATTTACCACACTTGCTCCCCAGCTGGGTATGGTGGAATACCGGGACGGAAAAAGCTTTTGTATTGCAGATCTGCCAGGAATCATTGAAGGGGCTGCAGAGGGTAAAGGCCTGGGCCATCGTTTTTTAAGGCATATAGAACGAAATGTTGCGCTCCTGTTCATGATCCCGGCAGACAGTCCGGACCACAGGAAAGAATTTGAAATATTACGCAATGAGCTGGAAAAGTATAACCCGGAATTGCTGGACAAACGTTTTGTCATTGCCATCAGTAAGAGCGATCTCCTCGATGAAGAGCTGATTTCGGATATCCGGAAGGAATTACCGGCGGAAATCCCGAATATATTTATATCGTCTGCCACGCAGAAAGGAATTCAGGCCCTCAAGGACCTGCTTTGGTCAATTATGAACGAAGACGAAAGACGAGCCTGATTTTTGAATTTCTTATCTTCATTGGAGCTCAATGAAAATAGTTATCCGCTTTATATCGCTGTTTTTGCTTGTCCAGCCTCCTTTAAATGGAAGCGGCCAAACAATAACCCGCACACCGGATTCAACAGCTGCGAAACCGGCTGATACATCTAATGATTCACTGATTCAGGTTGCAGATTCGATACGTCTGGCTGGCGCTAATTCCGGCGTCATGAAATCAGTACATGAAGCTGCAGAGTCCATACGGATTGTACGCGGTGTTCCGGGAATGGTGTATGCGGTTTTCTCAAAAGACAGCATCCTCGATTTCGGAGTCCTTGGTTATCGCGTATTTAAGTCAAAAGATCCCATAGAGAAAAACGATCGTTTCAATATTGGGACGAATACGGCGGCATTTACCGCCTATATTGCCGCAAAACTGGTTGAAGCGGGAAAGATAAATTGGAACACCCAGCTGCTCAGTGTCTTTCCTGAGTTCAGCAAAAAAGCATTTCCGGTTTACAGGTCCATTCGCTTTCAGGATCTCCTGAGCAGCAGAACCCGGCTTCCGGTCTTTATGGAAATGAAGGACTGGTTTAGGATTCCCGAAACCAGGGGAGACATCAGTTCCAGGCGAAGGGCATTTACCCATTGGATACTGCAGCAAAAGCCGGATATGGAAAATTTCAACCAGCAAAAAATTATTTTTTCACTTGCCGGTTACATCGTTGCTGCTTCCATGATGGAAAGAGTTTCAGGAAAAACCTGGGAAGATTTAATTACCGAATACATCCGCAAACCGCTCAACATATCTATGCGTTATTCCTGGCCCAACCGGATGGATCCCACAGCCCCGGCCGGTCACTGGTTCCAGGGTGGCTCATTTCATTCTGAAGATCCGGATACCTGGGTCAAGGTTCATCCGGTTTTATATCCAGGTCAGGGAATTTCTATCAGCATGCCGGATTATGTAAAATATATGCAGGCAAATCTGAGCGGTCTCTATGGTGAAAGAATGGCCCTCCCGAAGTCCGCTTTTGAGTTTTTGTATTTTGGTCTTCCGGATTATTCGATGGGTTGGAACAACGGAAGTTACAATGGGCAGTCTTTTGCTTTTCATGAGCGCATTTCGTTATTATTCAATTGCAGAACGGAAATTCTGAAGGAAAAAAAACGCGGCATCATCGTCATGTGCAATTCCGGTGAAAGGGACGGCCGCGGTGCGGTGCTGGATCTGACAAAGCTTCTGGAAGAAAAATATTTCTGATCAGCAGGCAGTGATGATCCGAATATGATCGCGGAAAATTATTTTTGAAAAAAGAATATATGAATTGCATCGCGATGATTCCGGCAAGATATGCTTCAACCCGCTTTCCGGCGAAACTGATGCAATTGCTGGGTAATAAAACGGTCATTCGCCACACATATGACAATACCGTGCGGACCGGACTCTTTAATCAGGTGATTGTTGTAACGGACAGCCAGATCATTTATGATGAAATCGTGAAGAATGGCGGTGAAGCGGTGATGAGCCGCAAAACACATGAGAGCGGAAGCGACCGCATAGCAGAGGCTGTTGAGAATCTGGATACGGATATCGTAGTAAATGTTCAGGGAGATGAACCCTTTGTTCAGAAAGAACCCCTGAAAAAATTGCTGGACGTATTTACAGGGGATACGACGGGTCAGGTGCAGGTGGCGTCTCTGATGCAGGTGATTAAGGATAAAAAAAATATCGAAGATCCGAATTACGTAAAGGTTGCGGTTGACCTTCAGATGAATTCCCTTTTCTTCAGCCGCAGTGTGATTCCATATCCCCGTGATCCCTCGTTACCTGTTAATTACTACGAACATATCGGCGTATATGCTTTTAGGAAACATGCTTTGATGAAATTCACGCGCTGGCCGGTAACCGCTCTGGAAGCCTCAGAAAAAATTGAATGCCTTCGATATCTTGAGCATGGCATATCTTTAAAAATGGTGCTAACTGAATATATGGGAATAGAAATTGACACACCCGAGGACCTGCAACAGGCGATAAAAAAACTTGGTTAGATTAAATGGAAATAAATACCGCTAGATGAAAGAAACAATGTGGGGTATCGATCTGGGAGGTACCAAGGTGGAAGGCATCATACTTCGTGGTGACAAGGAACCCGAAACGGTGATCAGAACCCGCGTTGACACGGAGGCTTCCAGGGGATATGATCACGTGATAGGCCAGATCGAAAAACTGGTGAATAAAATGAAGGCAGAGTCCAGGCTCACACCTTCCAGTATCGGGTTCGGAACACCCGGTATTCTGGATCCCATTTCACACACTTTAAAAAATTCCAATACAACCATTTTAAATCATCAGCCGCTAAAAAAAGATCTGGAAGAGCGATTGCAATTACCCATCATCCTGGCCAATGATGCAAACTGCTTTGCGCTGGCCGAGGCAACCTGGGGCGGGGTTCGAAAAGCATCACCACGTGCGAGAATGGTTTTTGGAATCATTATGGGTACGGGTGTCGGCGGGGGACTCGTGATTGATGGAAAAATATGGGAAGGCCATCATGGAATCGCCGGTGAGTGGGGACATAATTTCCTCGACGAATCCGGCGGTCCCTGCTATTGCGGAAAAACGGGCTGCGTTGAAAAAATGATATCCGGCCCTTCTTTGCAGAAATTTTATGAGTCCATTTCCGGAACCAAAAAATCACTGAAAGAAATCGTCATGCAAAAAGATACGGATCCTTATGCACGTCATACTCTTGACCGGCTCAACCATTTCTTTGGGAAAGCCGTATCATCCATTACAAATATGCTGGATCCGGATATCATTGTGGTTGGCGGTGGTGTGGGAAATATAGATGAAATATATACGGAAGGGGTGAAATCCCTGAAACATTTTATTTTTAATAACTATTGCACCGTACCGGTTATCAGGCCGGAACTTGGTGACAGCGCAGGCGTTTTTGGCGCTGCAGCTTTAACGCTTAACGCTTAACGCTTAACGCTTAACGCGTAAAGCCTAACGCCTAACGCTTAACGCTTAAAGCTTAACGCCTAACGCGTAAAGCGTAAAGCCTAACGCCTAAAGCTTAACGTATTAAATTTTGATTTTTGGAACATAACTTTTTTAAGACATGAAGTTCAGGAATTTTAAAATGGTCAGTTATGTAGTGTATGGCAGGGGCAGTTTCAATCAGCTGGACGAAATTTTAGCTCCCTGGAGAATTGGAAAATCGCCGATGATTTTTCTGGTGGATCCGTTTTTTGAAAATAAGCCATTGATTGACCGCATACCGCTCCGTTCTTCCGATAAAATTCTTTTCGCAGACGTAAGCCATGAACCTAAAACAAAACAGGTAGATTCTCTGGCTGACAAGCTGAAGCAGGAATTTGGAACCATCAGCGGCATCATTGGAATTGGAGGTGGCTCCGTCATGGACCTCGCCAAAGCTGTTTCTCTCATGATGAATAATCCTGGTTCTTCTGCAGACTACCAGGGATGGGATCTGGTGAAATTTCCAGGTGTCTACAAAGCGGGCATCCCTACTTTGAGTGGCACAGGCGCTGAAGTTTCACGTACGACTGTATTAACCGGACCCACCCGAAAGCTGGGCATGAATTCTGATTTTACACCCTTTGATCAAATCGTACTCGATCCGGAACTCACTGCCAATGCACCCGCGAATCAACGGTTTTATACCGGGATGGATTGTTATATCCATTGCATCGAAAGCCTTACGGGCACATTCTTAAATGAATTCAGTAAATCCTACGGTGAAAAAGCCCTGAATCTTTGCCAGGAAGTTTTTTTGGGTGAAGGCGTATGGGGCCCGGAACAGGATGACAAACTGATGATGGCCTCCTATGCGGGCGGAATGAGCATTGCATATTCACAGGTCGGAATTGCACATGCCGTGAGTTACGGTTTGGGATACCTGTTAGGAACCCGTCATGGGGTTGGCAATTGCATTGTTTTTGATAAGCTGGGAGAATACTATCCGGACGGGGTTCGTGAATTTAAAGAAATGGTCAAAAAAAACAGGATTGATATTCCGAAACATATCACAAAGGGTCTGAGCGACGAACAATTTGACAGCATGATCAATGTTTCACTCGGCATGAAACCTTTGTGGGAAAATGCATTGGGGCCGGACTGGGAGCGTATTATGACGAGAGAGAAGCTGAGAGCATTGTATCAACAATTGTAATAAGCTTAACGCCGAACGCCTAACGCTTAACGCTTAACGCCTAACGCCTTTATATATTAGTGAATAATAAATTGCTTACATTTTTTCTGTTTCACGGATACTGAATAGAAAAGCGTTCGGCGTTAAGCGTTAAGCGTTAGGCGTTCGGCGTTGAAAAATACTTTTAATAAATTCGGTTTAAATGAGGATAGCCTGCATTATAATGGCTCATAAGGAACCGCAGCAGATTGAGCGTTTTATAAAAAAATTCAGCCGGTTCCCATTCGATTTCTATATTCATCTGGATAAAAAAATCAACAAAGCCCCATTTGACTATCTGGCAGAAATTCCCCGGGTTCATTTTGTATCTAAGCGAATCCGCGTAAGATGGGCTTCTTATAGCTTTTTATACGCTTTGCTACTGGCTTTTAAGGAAGTGCTGGGGAAGGGTCCTTATGATTTCGTGAGCGTAATGAGCGGTCAGGATTATCCCATCAAACCGGTAGCTGACATTTACCATGAGCTGGAAAAAAATAAAGGACGAAATTTCATCAGTTATGAGGAAGACTCCGACTGGTGGAGCCATGCCATTACCCGCATTAAGAAATATCATTTCACCAATTTTGGATTCCGTGGGCGGTACAGAATACAGTTTTTCCTGAATGCCTTGCTTCCTGCCAGAAAATTTCCATTACCCTATACCCTTTATGGCGGACCCAGGGCCATGTGTATGACGCTTTCAGCAGATTGTGCCGCTTATATTTGCGATTTCATTTCTTCAAATAAAAAACTCCGGCGCTTTATTCGATTTACCTGGGGTCCGGACGAATTTGTGATCCCGACACTAGTCATGAATTCGGCTTTCAAAAATACCGTCATCAATAATAATTTCTATTATATCGACTGGACAAAAGGTGGCACGAATCCGAAAACACTGACTTTCGAAGACTATGAATCGCTCATTTATTCCGATAAAATGCTGGCCCGGAAATTTGATATACAAACGGATGCGGTGATTTTGGAAATGCTTGATAATTGTTAGTTGTTAATTGTTAGTTGTTAGCGACAATTTTTTTTATTGTTTAAAAATAAAGTCAACATTAGAAAATATTAACAATTAACAACTAACAACTAACAACTATTTCGGTAGTGTTTTAAAGACAGTCTCGTTGATTACAACCGGATATTTCTTTTCCAGTTCTTTTATCCATTGGTTCTCCAGTTCGTTCTGGTAGTCATTGATTACGAGTCCGCGTGCTTCGTCGAAAGTCCTGGGTAGCGAAGTCTTATACGGAAGGATGATATAAGCAAATTGAGTCGATTTATTCGGACCGGTAACTGGGTCTGTAAACTTTCCCGCTTCGGCTGCCGTCCCGGCCAGGCCCGGCAATTGTTTTGATTCGAAGCGACCTGAATCCGCCTGGATCTGCCCGGCAAAACTATCAACCTCTTTTCTCCAGTTTTTTACATTTCTTTCCAGATTAGATTCCAATTTCTTAGCTGCCGCTATGTTCGGGGCATTAAAAATAATTGCTTCTGCTCCCGGTTTCCACCAGTAGTCTTTCGAATGAGCCTGAAAATATTTTTCCAGTCCTGCAGAATCTGCAGCCGCCCGGTTCCATATCTGTCGTTGCATGATTTCGAACAACAGGTTCCCATTGCGGAATTCATTTACCTGTTCCGCATATGCCTTATTATAGTTTTCAAGGTGCTGTTTGTAATAGTCAAACGCAACCGCCTGACGGTATAAATTCAATATTTCAGTATTGGTTTTATTGTTTGTTAATGTGGGCGAGGACTTCAGACTCTTCCGGTATGCAATCCATTCGCCGATCGTATAGCTTTTGTTTGGAAACTGAAACAATACCGTCTGATCGGTTATTCCGGCATTCGAAGCAGGTTTTTTATTTTGAAGCAGGCTGTCTGTATAGTCCCACAGCCGGTTTCCTGCGGGAATATATTCCCTGAACTGCGTTTTAATTAAAATTGTCTGCATCATTTGATTTCGGGAAACAGCTACACGCGGGTCCGCTTTAATTTTTTCTTTCAGTGCATCCATTGTTTTCTGACCTGCTGCAGGTACCGGTTTTCTTGAAATCCTTTTGATAATATGATATCCAAAATCCGAACGATACGGCTCGCTGATATCTCCATCTTTTTTCAGGTTGAAAGCGGTGTTCTCAAACCCGGCTTCATATTTTCCAATACCGAATTCCGGCAACGCACCACCCAGCTGGTAGGATAGATTATCCCCGCTGAATTTCTTTGCGAGTTCGCCAAAATCAGCGCCACCCTGAATAGCCCTGTATATGGAATCCGCTCTCTGGCGTGTTTCTGCTTTGGCGGATTCACTGGCCTGATAAGGAAAAGCAACCAGTATCTGGGCAATCCGGATTCGGCCTAAAGCTGCTCTCTCTGCAGTCGTTTTTAAAATAATATAACCCCCATCCGTCCGGAAAACAGGGCTATATTTTCCCGTTGGTGTTAGATAAGCGACCGTTTCCATCGAATAAGGAAGATCGAATACCGTTATGAAACCCAGGTCGCCTTTATTATTTTTTACAAAGGGATCTTCTGAAAATTGAATGGCTACTTCGCCAAAGTCCCGATTGCTCTTGAGTGCCTTCACTGCATCCTGTATTTTTTTCCACGCCCTGGCAGTATCAGAGGGGCTCGAATTTTTGGGCGCGGCAACAAAGATGTAAGAAATCCGGAGATCATGCTGGCTCCTGATAAAAGCTTCCCGGGCCATTTTATTCAAACTGGTTTCGTCATTGGTATATTGATCTACGATCTGGCTTTTGAAATTTTGCAGCTCGGTTATTTGCTGCATCATGGTATCCAGCTTCATATCAAAAGACGCCTGTACTTTGAGTCGATACCGGATGTAGAGACTCAGGTAGTCGCGGTATGCTTTTTCCGTTGGAACGACATGGGAATTATTCTTGCGGAATGCCGTTAGAAATTCTACCCGGGTAATGTTATGATTTCCGTAACGAACAAGGGTCTGACCAAAAAAAGAACCGGAACAAATGAGCAGGAGAAAGAGCAATACGGCATTCTTCATAATCAGGGAGTATTGACCTTCTTCAGTTTTAGATTGATAATTTCATCTACCTGCTGATAGGTTAGTTTTTTTGCAACAATTCGTTTTTCCTTGTCCAGCAGATATAGTACCGGTGTCTGGTAAACATCATATAACTGACGATAATCGGGCTTGCCGGCAGTTGCTTCCGCATCGTGCTGGGCCGTTGTCTGATAAACGTTTATCCAATCCCCCAAATTGTGGGTCCTGATGAAATTCAGCCAGTTATCCTGACCACCATCAACCATGACTCCAAAAATCCGCACGCCTTCATATTTCCATTTGGCCTGGTAGATGGAATCCACCCGGGGAATGGTTTCTTTACAATGGCTGCAGGTAGGGTCCCAGAAACAAACGAGAATAAAATCAGCAGGTATCTCATAAAGGGATCTGGTTTTCCCTGCCGTATCCGTCATCTCCAGATTAGCTGCCGGCTGGCCTATCAGGTTGGCCATAATACTATATGCCCGGTCATCCACAAACTTGCGGTACTTCTCCGTGTAAAAATCTGCCTGTCCGGTATTGATATATTTTTCAAATAAATGGATAAACACCGCGTCCTGCCCCATGTATTCGGGATTGATATATTTCTGCACAAAATATATAAGGAGGAATTTAAACATTTCCTTATTGGTTCGTGAAAACAGCAGCATATGATCTATTTCCCGGTTTATGGAATCGGGCTCCGGCGAAACCAGATCTTTATAGTAATGATCCAGTTTGGGTTCAAAAATGGGCGTCCGGATCAGGCGGTCATCTGTGAAAGAGAAATTGTCCCAGTAATGTGCTTTATAATACCGATAAGCGAAAGTGCTGTCAGGTCTGCCATTCGGAAGCGTTGGTATGGCCGGAATAACCGGATCTTTCAATGCATTGAGCAAGGTCGTCAACAGGGAACCTGGTTCTTTTTTTTCTATCTGCTCCCGCTCGGTTTTTACCTCGTCATTGATTTTCTTCATCTTCTCTTTCAAAGCCGCAGAATCATTTTTAGTTTTTGCCAGCGACAACTGTTTTTGTAAGGCTGCCAGCTCCTTCCCATGATCGTTCATGAACTGAGTGTAGTCAAGAAAGGTTTTATTTTCTGGTGAACCGGTGAAAACAATACTTCCGGGGAGCCTGGCAGAATCGGCTGAAATGGAGAATTGCTGCTGCTGGTCGATCAGCAATTCAAAGAGAATTTCCTTTTTCGGCGACACGATAAAATAAATTCCTCCCGGCAATTTTTCCTTCCCGCTGAATACCCCTTGCGAGTTGTCATCGAGGATAACAGAATCCGCCACCGCTTTCACTTTTCCATAGTGATAGCCAAGCCAAACCTTGCCTTTTGCAAATGGTTTCAATGTGAGGTGGATGGAATAGCCCTGGGAATAAGCGCAAAAACTGGTAAACAGTAAAACAAAGGCTATAAGAGTCTTTTTGAATAAAAGGTTGATCATAGGAATGCTAAATTAGGATAATACTACATTTGCCGCCGTGGGAAAAAAGAAAAATATTGTCATAGAGGACCTGGTTGTTACCGGATATGCCGCAGAAGGCAGGAGTGTGGCCAGACATGAAGGCAAGGTAATTTTTATGGAGAACGCTGTTCCGGGGGATATTGTTACAGTCCGTTTGATAAAAAATAAAAAAGACTGGGCCGAGGCCCGGGTAACGAAAATCACCAGCTATTCTTCAGAAAGGATCCAGGCATTTTGTAAACATTTTGGTATATGCGGTGGTTGCCAGTGGCAGATGCTTCCTTATGAAAAACAGCTGGAATATAAGCAGGATCAGGTTTTGCAAAGCCTGAAACGCATCGGCAAACTGGAATTGCCGGAAATCAGGCCCATACTGGGTTCTGAAAAGACCACACAATACCGCAATAAACTGGAGTATACGTTTTCTAACAGACGCTATTTGGTACAGGAAGAACTGGATGATCCGCAGGTTTCAGTTTTACAGAATGCTGCAGGATTTCATGCACGGGGGATATACGATAAAGTGGTTGATGTAGAAACCTGTTATCTGCAGGACGAGCCAACAAACACGATCCGCAGAGAAGTGAAACGATGGGCCATCGAACACGGACAGTCTTTTTATGATATCCGGCAGCATGATGGTTTTCTGCGGAATCTGCAGGTCAGGATCTGCCGGAGCGGGGAAATTATGGTAAACGTCGTTTTTGGGTATGCGGATGAGCCATTACAAAACGCGCTGCTCAAACAGATTCAAATTCAATTTCCTTCCGTCACCACACTGCTTTACACCATCAATCCAAAGTGGAACGACAGTATAAACGATCTGCTGCCGGTGATTTTCCATGGCAAAGGTTATGTGATAGAGAAGCTGGAAGGTTTTTCATTTAAAATCGGGCCGAAATCTTTTTTTCAGACGAATACTGCCCAGGCTGAGCGATTATACCAGACCGTTCGTGCATTTGCAGCCCTCCGGGGTACGGAGACCATTTATGATCTCTACTGCGGTACGGGCAGTATCGGTATTTTCCTAAGCGACCGGATAGCCAAATTAATAGGTATTGAACTAATCCCCGAGGCAGTTAACGACGCAATGGAAAATGCCTTACTGAACGGGGTTCACCATGCGCATTTTTTTGCGGGTGATGTGACGGATCTTTGTAATGAAGCGTTTTTTGAGGCCCACGGGCGACCCGACCTGATCATAACGGATCCACCCCGGGCCGGTATGTCGGAAAAGCTGGTATCCAAACTACTTGAAATAGGAGCTGAAAAAATAATTTATGTTAGCTGTAATCCGGCTACCCAGGCCCGCGACCTGAATCTCCTTTCAGAAAAATATCATATATCAGCCGTTCAGCCCGTAGATATGTTCCCGCATACCCTCCATATTGAAAATGTCGTTGGGCTTTTCTTAAAACATTAACTTGCAACCTGTAATTTCCGCTGAACATGACTGATTTCCGACTGGGGGGTTCCCGGGTTATTCCCCCTGTAATAAAAAACCTGATCATTATCAATGTAATTGTTTTTTTGCTTCAATTGGCGACGCAGCGAAGCGGTTCGCATATGATGGAAAATTATTTTGCCCTTCACGACATCCGTTCAGATTATTTTAAGCCCCACCAGCTGATCACTTATATGTTCCTACACGGGGGCTGGGCGCATATTTTCTGGAATATGCTGATCCTTTGGATGTTCGGGAGTATACTGGAGAATTTCTGGGGACCTAAACGATTTTTGATCTTTTATATCGTCTGTGGCATTGGCGCAGCTGTATTGCATCTAATAGTCCTTTATCATGAACTGAATCCAATCTGGGCGGAGCTGAACAACTATCCCATTCATGAAATTAATGCTTTCCGCCTGGACCCTGAAAGTCCGGTTAATACAGCCACGCTGGGAGCATCCGGGGCTATTTTTGGCTGCATGGTCGCCTTCGGACTGCTGTTTCCAAACAGCCTGATCTATATCTATGCCCTGATCCCCGTTAAAGCTAAATGGGCTGTTCTTGCCTATGTATGTCTTGAATTATTTTCGGGAATCCAGAATACGGCCGGAGATAACGTGGCCCATTGGGCCCATTTAGGAGGAGGCCTGGTCGGACTCCTGCTGGTATTTTACTGGAGAAAAACAGATCGTCAGAATTTCTATTGAACCAGGATTATTTCTGTATGTTAATCAATACAAATCCCAGCCTGCCGTGATGCTGGAAAGATGATGGATATGAATGTAAAAGAAGACAATTACCGGAAACGGATGAACCTGGGCCAGGACGGAAACGCACTTGTCCAGCTACTCGTTTTGAATGCCGTGCTCTTTGTCGTCCTGAAGTTCGTCTACATTGCTTTTCTGATGACCAATGCCTCCATCGAAGGATTCAACACACATGTTTACAACTGGTTCGTTTTATCGGCAAACCCGGAGAAGATTGCCTGGCGGCCATGGACCCTGATCAGTTTTATGTTTACCGACCAGGAATTGTTTCGCTTTATCTCAAACATGTTCTGGTTGTGGAGCTTCGGCTATATCCTTCAGGACCTGACCGGGAACCGAAAATTGATTCCGATTTATCTGTATGGTGGTGTTGGCGGAGCCATTTTCTTTGTATTGGCTTACGTGGTTTTTCCGCAGGCGGGGGTGAATGCAGATATGCATTATTTGTCTGCCGCAAATTGTTCTATTGCGGCAGTGGCCGTTGCGACAACAATGATTTCGCCGGGTTACAGAATTTTCCCAATGATCAGCGGAGGCATCCCGATATGGATCCTGACCGTAGTTTTTCTGCTGCTGAATTTTTCCGGAGTTCAGAGCGGAGATACCGCTACTTATATCGCTTATGCAGCCGGAGCAGGGACCGGTTATTTATACATTGATCAATTACGCAGAGGACGCGATGGCAGCATATGGATCAATCAGTTTTTCGATTGGTTCGGGGACCTCTTCAATCCCGAAAAAAAGAAAAAACCGAAAAACAAAAAGGATGAATTCTATTACAATGTCGGGGGCACGCAACCTTATAAAAAAATTCCCAATATCACACAGAAAAGAATCGATGAAATACTTGACAAGATAAATCAGCAGGGGTACCGCTTTCTTACAAACGAAGAAAAAGAAATTCTGAAGCGGGCAGCTGAAGAGGAAGATTTGTAACTTCAAAGATTCTTCCTCATGGGATCACTGCGTAAATTTACCAAACGCTTTTTCATTTTCCTGAATATCGTAATAGGCTTCCTGTTTCTGCTCGCCTGTTGTAATTCATTTCTGCATCCGGACAAATGGTGGTTTATTTCCCTGCTGGCATTCTTTTTTCCTCTTTTTCTGATTATACTATTGCTTTCTTTATTTTTCTGGATCTTCGTCAGCCCGCGGTACGCATTGATTTCATTGGCATGCCTGCTCATAGGGTGGCGGGATATACATGCTTTTTTCGGATTCAACCCGGCTAAACATGACTTTACCCGCAAGGATTCCACCAGCATCCGTGTCATGACCTGGAATGTGAGGCGATGGGATGAATTCAATACAAAGAAAATTGGTGCTGCCGGTCACAGATTGCCCATGCTCGAGCTCGTCGGCAGACAACAAGCGGATGTACTTTGCTTTCAGGAATTTTATGAGCCGTCGGATAGCGCAAAATCAAATATCAGGTATATCCGCAAAAGATTGCAATTCCCCTATTATTACTTTTGGAAAGATTATCATTATAAATCCAGCAAATACGAAACCGGTCTCATCATATTTTCGAAATTTCCGATCGTCAGCACGTCAAGAAAATACTTCAATGCAGATACAAGTATGAAAACAGAAAGCGTTGTTGCAGCCGACATCGATGTGAACGGAAAGATG
>Ga0206929_1189_pt1 | contig 13668 bp, 14 predicted proteins | sample Alteio_BWOrgHeat_19_FD_152929 | JGI IMG/M metagenome (GOLD analysis project Ga0206929, IMG submission 152929) | Enriched cells from forest soil in Barre Woods Harvard Forest LTER site, Petersham, Massachusetts, United States -... | ecosystem: Environmental > Terrestrial > Soil > Temperate forest >...
CTGCGAAATATAATCTGGACAGAATTGCGACCGTTTTTAATGACTATCCGGAAACCGTTATTCTGGTCGAGGGGCATACTGACAATACAGGAACTGTGCAATTCAATATTGATCTGTCAAAAATGAGGGCGAATACCGTGGCCGACTACCTGATTTCAAAGGGAGTTGCCAGAGACAGGTTTGATATTAAATGGTATGGAGAAGATCAGCCGAAATATCCAAACGATACAGATGCAAACCGGAAATTAAACCGGCGCGTGGAAGTGGGTGTTATGGCAAACAGTGAACTCAAGAAGCAGGCTGAAAACGGCAAGATTCCCGGCTAAACATTTTAATTAACCCCAAATATATTTTTTATGCCAAACTGGTTAAGAGCGCTGATCGCAGCCTATGGTGCGAAGAAACTGGGAGGTGGTTGTTTTTCCACCATTTTGATTTTTGTTGTGATTTATTTTGTTTTGGGACAGTGTAATCATCCCGCAGTGCGGCATGCAGACTTGCATTCAGGTTCTGACTCCCATGTGGTGGCTGTTCACAGTCCAAAATAAAAGGGATTCTATACAGTAGGATTCTTAAAATCTGTGTACCAGGCCGAAACCGAAAGAGCCGTCCTGATATGTAGGCATTACGACGGTACTCACTTCTTTGTCCCTGAACAATGTATGTTTGATGACCGGGTATATCCAGTATGCCAATTTTGTTGACATGATACCGATGCCTGCACCAGCGGCCACATCGCCCATCCAGTGTTTGTTGTTGTACATTCTTAAATATCCGGTCGCGGCTGCCATGGCATAACCGGCCACTCCATACCAGGCCGAGACATCCTTATATTCCTGCCTCAAAAAATTCGGCCGTGGCAAAGGCTGCGGCTGTATGACCCGAAGGAAAAGAATAATTATCGGAGCCGTCCGGCCTTGTTTCGCCGGATAAATTCTTTATGGATAAAACAGCAGTACCCATGATGATCCCGGATAGTCCGAGTATCATGGTCCGGTCACGGAAATTATTTTTTCCTTCAATACCCATTGCATTCAGGCCATATACGGCAACAACCGGTAAGAAAGGAAGGTAATTGTCTATCGATGTTTTTTGTTTCGACGACCGCTCGGTATAAATCTCCTCCTTAAACTTATCGTTCACACTTAAAAGGGCTGGATTATGCAGCGAAGTAAATCCGTAAGCTACCAGTACGGAGGGAACAATAAATGATTGGTAAGGAAAGCCTTTTTTGGCCGTTGCTTCGTTCCAGTTAAAAGAAGGCGGTAATGTGTCCCTTTTGATGGCAGACAGGCCGTTATTATACTGGCTGTACCCGGCGGTTCCGGATAATAAGGCGGATGCCAGGAGGAAGGGGGTTATAATTCTTTTCACTATAAAAGTTGGGAACAGCAAAATTGCAAAATAAAGGGAATGCTTAAAAGAGTCTCCGTCCGATTTAACTTTCCTTTTATCACATGTTAAACGAATCATAAGGGGAATGTAGAATCATTCCCAAACTGTATATTCATTCTTCCAAAATTAAAATCACCTGAAACGGATTTTACTTGTTGTTTTCACCTTTACCAGTGTTTCTCTTTCATCATATGCACAAATTGCGGATGCGATGGCTATCAAACAACTAAACCGGCAGTGGCTGGACGCCATTGTACAGGAAGATTCCTCTTCTCTCGCGCGCATACTGGCCGCGGATTTTATCCTGATCAATCCCGGCGGCATGCGTAGAACGAAAAATGATAATATTTCCATGCATGTTCCCGGGCAGCAGATAACGGGTATTGTAATTGACAGCCAGGATGTACGGTTTTTAACACGTGAAGTGGGTATCATTACCGTTTGGACCACCAATTATATCACGCAGGATGCAGGGAAAGTGATTTTGAAAATTTGCTATATGGATATCTATCAAAAAAGAAACAATCAGTGGAAGGCTGTTGCGGGCCACGTGACACTTATACACTAAAGTATGAGAGTATAAGAGTATAAGGGTATAAGAGTGGTTATGAAGTTTTCCTGTAATTCCAGATCGCCCAAATGTTTAATACAAGGGCAAATGTCAGAATATATCCCAATTCGATGAGAATGTCAGACAATCCACTGCCCTTCAGCATGATCATGCGCATAATTTTTATAAAATGGCTGACAGGTGTAAACCCGGAAATAATGCGGGCCCAGTGTGGCATACTTTGTACGGCGGTGAATAAGCCACTCATCAGGATAAAAATCAGGATAAAGAAAAAGGCAACGAACATAGCCTGCACCTGACTCTCACAAAAAGTGGAAACCAACAATCCAAACCCAAGTAAGGCAATCATATAGGTACCGGCCACGACCTAAAGAAGCGGTAAGCTGCCTGATGTGATACCATTCACGGGCCATATAACCAGCAGGCCGATGGTAAATACGATCATGCCGATGATCCAGAACGGAATTAGCTTTCCGAGAATAAATTCCCATTTTTTTATCGGCGTTACATTCTTCCTTTTCCCTCACGATATTGAGTGCGGTCATAAATCCGCCGATCATCGTCAGCAGTAAAACCAATACACCGGGCACAAAAAAATATTTATATTCCGCCAGCGGGTTATACCAGTTACTAAAATTAATTTCCAAATTGAGCAGCGCCGTTTGTTGTGCATTGGTTGAATTGGAAATCAGCAGGCCCAGGGACAAACAGGTTAATATGAATAAGGCCGATTCCAGATACAGCAGCAGTATACTTCCCTTTATATCAATGTGCAGAAGAAAAACAGATAACAATAATATGAATGTAAAATTGATGACCGACAGAATAAAATACGGAACCGCTTTGGCCACCAACACCATGACGGGTTTAAAAGGGAACACCAGGAGGATTTCCATCGTACCCAGTTCTTTTTCTTTTACAATCGATACCGATGTGAGTGCCGTACAAACAAGCATCAGGATCAGCGCCATCACACCTGGGATAAAATTCATGGAACCATTATCCTCTTCATTATATAACATGCGTGGCTCGGTCAGAATCAGATATTGGAGAGAAGCTGAAGGAAATTTTTCCTTTTGATAAGCGTTTATAATGGCCGTCAGATAATTTTCGATTGTCTTTGCCGTATTTGGATCGGTACCATCCGTAATAATCTGAACACGGGCCTTTCCTTCATGCAATAAATCGTTGCTGAAGCCGGCGGGGAAAATCAATACAGACTGTACCACGATTATTGGCAAATACATCCGGTTTAATCCGATAACATCGCCTAATATTGCATAAAATGACAAATATTGATATAAATATCGGAAATAATCCGATAAACGTTGCGTAATATTGCATTATGCAACCTGAAGAAGCAATAAGAAATTATAATGGCCAGCCCATAACCCGCCAACTTATACTTGATTTGCTGAAGGATTATAAACGTCCTTTCGATAAAATCAGCGAAATGGTACAACAGCAGATGCTGATACCGGTAAAACGCGGATTATTTATTCCCGGCCCCGCAGCACGGATAGACCAACCTGAACCATTCCTGCTCGCCAATCATTTGTACGGACCAAGCTATATTTCACTGGAGACAGCGCTTTCTCACTGGAGATTGATACCTGAAAAAGTATATGAAATTGCCTCAATGACAATACACCGGTCAACTGAATATAACACAAAGGTGGGCAGGTTCTCCTATACGCATCTTTCACTCCCATATTATGCTTTCGGTCAGCAACAAATAACGCTTTCAGAAAAACAGGCAGCCCTGATTGCCATACCGGAAAAGGCTGTTTGTGACAAGATCATCGCTACGACGGGCCTATTGTTCAGAAGCGAATCATCCATAAGGTCCTGGCTGATAGAAGACATGCGAATGGAACGGACAGTTCTGCAAACTTTAAAGCCACGTTTAATCCGCAGTTGGGCAAAGGATGCACCTAAAAGAAAATCCCTTGAATTGCTTGCAAAAACCCTGGAAATGATATGATCAGGGAATGGCTGGAACTATATAAACCGGAAAATAAACTACAAGCTGATCAGGCATTGAGGGAAATCATGCAGGAGATCGCCCTGGCCGGTCTGGGTCGTGCAGGCTTTTTCGAGAAAGCAGCGTTCTATGGTGGAACAGCACTCCGGATATTTCATGAACTTCCGCGCTTTTCGGAGGAGCTCGATTTCTCATTACTGGTACCTGACCCGGAATTTGACCTGCAGCCTTATCTCGATGGTATGAAAGTGGAATTTTCTGCACTCGGCATTAGTGTAAATATGTCTGGTAAAAGTAAAGCCGTAAAAACTAATATCGAATCCGCTTTTCTCAAAGCCGATACAGCCTGGAGAGAACTAACCTTGAAAGATATTACACGCCAGGAGTTGACGGGTCAGATGCCTGAAATCAGGATAAAACTGGAAGTGGATACAAAACCACCTCTCGGATTTACAACCGAAGAAAACCTGTTACTAAAACCCTATTCTTTTTATGTTAAGTGTTTTAGCCTTCCTGACTTGTTCGCAGGAAAAATGCACGCGTTGCTGTTTCGTAAATGGAAGACCAGAGTAAAGGGCCGGGATTGGTTCGACCTGGAATGGTACATCAGAAAAGGGGTGACACTGAATCTGGATCATTTGCAAAAACGCGCCTTTGACAGTGGTGATTGGAAGAATAAAAAAATGACACGCGCCCAGTTAATGACGCTGCTGACTGAAAAGATAAACAACGTGAATTTCGACAATATCAGGCAGGACATCAAAAGATTCATACCTGATGTGAAAGTGCTGGATATCTGGACCCCAAAATATTTTATCGACCTGATTCAGAAACTGAAAACAACAAAATGATATTACGAGTTCCCGATCCTGTATGGATTTTGTAGTTATTCTCTATAGGTATTTCTTTCCCCTGATATGTCTCCGTTTTAAGGTGTTCCTGTCTGCTGATCGAGCAGGATTCTAAGATCTGTAAGCCTGCCTTCCAATACTTTGATGTGCTTATATATTGTTCGTGCAAGGTTAACTTGTGAAGGGGTATGCTGCAAAGCCGCATCAAAATTTCTTTCATGTTCTTCAATTTCCAATTGAAGTGAATGAATCTCAGAGAATATATCTTCAGGTGACATAACTGATAAGCTTTTAATGTGAGAACTTATCAGTCTTACAATGAGGGAGAAACAAAATTACGGTTCCTTGTAAGGTGTAATTTTTATTTGCAGCTCAAAACAAAGATGAGGCTATAAGATGATTCAAAAGGTAATCTATATTATCGGCAAGTAGTGTTTTATTTCAACCTCCTAAGTGGGTATGAAAGTTTAACTGTGGATGATTTTAAAAAGGCCGCCCAGAAAATCCAGGCAATAACCAAAAACCAATAAGATGATAGAGTGTTTTGTCTTCATTGGAATAATGAAGATAGGATATTCAGGATACTCAGTGAATCAGATAAAAGTTCTCTTCTTCTTTTCCTGTTTCTGCGAGAGGTTTGTTCAGGAACCAGCGCCGGATATAATCGAGTAATAGTTTCATAGTCTTGTTTTTAAGAGGATTTCAAATCTAATCTTAGATCCGGTGACGGGCAAAACTGAATCTGTAATAAAATGTTATGATTCGATTATACATGAACGTTATGTTAAGTGAATGGAAACGAATGGTTAATCATACACTTAAAAAAGAAAAAACCGCCAGTTGTCTGAGCGGTTATTCAAAATACCAGGATCTTACAATGTTTTTCGTTCGGATTGGAAGGGTTTTTTCAGGATCTTGAATTCGGTTTTTTTCGGATTTGGATGGTTCTTTAGGACTTGGATTTCAGACTCGACCTTTGGTTTTTCTTCGGACTGGACCAGTTATTTCTTTCGGATTGGATATATCAAAAGTACAAAAACAGGGCTCCCGGTGAAAGCGAGGGAACACTCGATTTTATCGTAAGTTTACGAATCGTTTATTTACATAAACTTCATAAAAGATTCAAAATCAATGCGTATGGATGTTAAAGAAATGCTCCTGAAATATGCCCTCTTCAATCAATGGGCGCATGGAAGACTACTTGACGCTATCGGTGAGCTGAGTGCGGATCAGCAACACGCGATCGTTCCAAGCAGCTTCAACAGTATATATAAAACTGTTTTTCACGTATGGGGAGCGGAAAGTTTATGGCTCGGAAGGTTTAATCTGGCTCCTGTCAAAATCAACGGAGATCCGTTTAATGAATCAATGGAAGATCTTTCCACGGCACTGAAATCCATTGATCAACTTTGGGTGGAATGGGTGGAGTCAAAAGAGGATCATCAGCTCGCGCAAAAATTACATTATCACAATACGGCAGGACTGGCTTTTTACCAATCTTATGATTTGTTGCTTCATCATATATTTAATCACAGTACCTATCACAACGGGCAGATCGTGACCATGCTGCGGGCCCTTGGTGTTACAAAAATACCCGCGACTGATTTTGCAGCGTGGACATTTTTGCCGGTATAGTTTTGACGTGAAGATTGGGGTTGCTGGCTGTGGTTCGCAGTAAATTGATGTAACTTTCGAAGCATTAAAGAAATATTTTATAATCACGCAATATGAGACCATTCTTTATATTCCTGGCTTTTAGTCTGGCGGGAATAAATCACTGCTACCCGCAGTCGGCTGATACGGCAAAATCTGCCAGGAAAATCGCAATGCAACCTTATTTTATTATTTCTGCAGGAACCGTGATCAATGCGTATTTCAATGATAAACCCCTGTCGGTGGAAACCATTACAGAATTCGAAGATTATGTACAACGCAATGCTAAAATGCTGAAAGATGCACGGGTAGTGGTTACCGGTAAGCCCAAAACAGGAAATTTTGATGAAGTGCTGAAAACGCTTAGTCATTACCGGATAAAAAATGTCACAAAAAATATACTGACGAATTAATGGAATCATGGATCAAACGAAGGTTCTGATTGTTGGCGCCGGGCCGACGGGCCTTGTACTGGCGCTTTGGCTAACGAAAGCGGGAATACCCATACGGATCATTGATAAAACAGATAAGCCCGGAACAACTTCCCGGGCAATGGTCATGCATGCCCGCAATCTGGAATTTTATCATCAGATGGGCATCGACCAGATGGCCATCGACGGTGGTCTTGAAATGAAAGATATTAATCTTTGGATACGCGGAAAGCAGGCTGCACGTCTTCCCATTGGTGATATCGGCGTGCGTTATAGCCCTTATCCATATGTCCTGATTTTTCCGCAGGACAAACAGGAGCAATTGCTCATTGAGGAGCTGGGAAAATTGGGTGTCCGGGTCGACAGAAATACAGAACTCCTGTCGTTTGAAATGTCGGACAATGGTATCCATGCCCGGTTGCTGAAGGAGGGTATACAGGAAACCTGTCATTCGCTATTTCTTGCCGGTTGTGACGGAGCGCATTCATCAGTGAGAAAAGGACTGAATATTGGATTTGAAGGAGGTACTTATTCGCATACATTTTTCGTGGCTGATATAAGGGCCAGCGGACCTGCTGCCAATGGTGAAATGCATGCAGCACTTGATTCGTCTGATTTCATGATCCTGTTCCCCATGAAAGGGGATGCCAACATCAGGCTGGTTGGCGACCTGAACCAGGATCAGGAAAATAATCCCGAACTGACATGGGAGGATGTTCGAAAGGATATTCTTTCCCGGCTGAAAATGGATGTGGAAAAAGTAAACTGGTTTTCTTCTTATCGTGTACATCACCGCGTTGCTACCCAATTCCGCCGAAAAAATGTTTTTTTGCTGGGAGATGCTGCTCATATTCACAGCCCGGTGGGTGGGCAGGGTATGAATACGGGCATCGGCGATGCTGTAAATCTGGCCTGGAAACTGGCGGCAGTTATTAACGGACAAGCCAGTGAAAACCTGCTGGACACTTATGAAACAGAAAGAATTCCATTTGCCAGAAAATTAGTCGGCAGCACGGACCGTGCATTTAGTTTTGTTTCCACCAAAGGATTTTTTGCCACCCAGGTAAGGCTTCATGTAATGCCGGTTATTCTGCCATTGCTGTTCCGGTTTGATTCTTTCAAACGACTGATGTTTCGTACGGTATCTCAGATATCGATTCGATATCCAAAAAGTTTTTTAAGCTCAGGCCGGACAGGAAAGCTACACGGCGGGGACCGTTTGCCCTGGGTTCAGTCTGTTCATAATTTTGAACCGCTCGTCAGCAGGCAATGGCAGGCTCACTGTTATGGCAGTCCGAATACCGCATTAAAAAATCTGCTGTCGGAAAAAAATATTCCCTTATACATTTTTGAATGGAACGCGGAAGCAGCAACAGCCGGTTACCTGAAGGATGCCCCATATATTGTCAGACCTGATGGATATATCGGTATGGCGGATGGAACCGGAGATATTAAAAAAATCTCAGCCTATTGCGATACTTATATTTTTCATGATAAACTGAATGAAATGGAAGTTCATCATCATCCGGACCTGCATCATAAAAAGAAAAATTTCAGGGAATATTTTCTGGAATTCCTGATGATATTTTTAGCCGTTACCCTAGGGTTCATAGCAGAAAATGTGCGCGAGCGCATTGGTGACCGGAGTAAGGAAAAAGATTATATCGAATCCCTGATCCAGGATTTGAAAACGGATACCGCGAAGATCAGAATCGCATTGACCAGAATAAACACCCAGATGAATGGAATGGATACACTGGAAATGTTGCTGACCCCGGATGTGAATAAAAATGATAGTGCGATTTATATCTGTTACCGTCAAAAAGACGCTCTCTTAAATGAAAATACAATGAACTTCTCCGACAGAACCATCACCCAACTATTCAGTTCAGGCAATATGCGTTTATTTAAAAAGCAATCCATTTCAGACAGTATCACCGACTATTATTCCACGATCAGGAATGTGGACGCCCAAAAACAGTATTATAAGGATTATTTTCAAAAATGCCTTGCCATATACCAGGATATTTATGAATTTGATGCCGTTCACAGCAGGATCGATTCCAATGGAAATCTGATCATGCCGGAAATGGGTTATAAAAAGTTTCATTTAGCAAATACAAATACAGATGATCTGAAAAAATATAAATCAACTATTGAACTGACGAAAAAGATTATCAGCAGTTACCGGGATGATATCAAATTATTAAACCGCAAATCAATTTCACTGCTTACCTATTTAAAAGGAGAATATGACCTATAAAAGTATAAGCCGCACTGGCATGATAATTAAAGCGTTTCCTTAAAAGAAATTTTATGGGAACTGTGAAAAAAAATCCGAACGACCGGCAGACCCGGGAAGCAAAGACCACCAGGCCCGGGAGCCTGGAAAAATCCCAGGACAAACTGAATCAGGAGATACAGCATAAAAAAGCAAAGAAAGTAAAAGGCAGCGATGACGAAGGCGCCGTCAGCGAAAAACCATTTGATGCCAGATCGAACAACATGCATCAAAAGAGATAAACGATAATATGATCAGCCCCGCACCCAACGACCCGCCTTAATGAGATACAATAACGTCCACCCAATAGTTGTTAGACTTATTTGAGCTATCCGGTATGGAAGGCGTATTGGTATATCTGTACACACCATTTAATCCGTCTGTACTGTCAGCCAGTGCGGTTAGTACATCATTCGTAACAGCCGTTTTTAATCCGTTGGCCGTTGAGACATAATTTCCCAGGCTGCTGAAATAGGCGGCGATATAGGTTGTATTTGCATTAATAGGAACAGAGGTGGTAAGAAATAAAGTCTGCCATCCGCTATCGGTTTCAGTCTGGTACACCTGCGATGCCAGCAAAGTGCCATCTACGGTATACAGCTGAGCGGTATGTGCGCCCGAATTACCAGGCGTTTTGTAAAATCTTATGGCCTCTACTTTTCCATTCACCGAAGAGCGGAACTTTACGCCGAGTTCAATACCAAAAATTCCTCCGGTTGTACTGTCGTTCTCAGTTACACCGGCAGGCTTCTGCGTACCAAATATGCTGACTGAATCTAACACAGGCCCCGGTGGCGGCGGCGGCGGATTGTTATTACTCGTTTCTTTTTTACACGATATACCAAGGAGAAATATACAAAACAATGTATAGGCGCCTTTTTTCATACCTGTGTTCAGAAAACCAACAATCTTTTCCATACTCTTACTTTTTCGTTTTTTACTTTTTTGTTCTGCGGAAATGTCTCTGTATTTTTTCTGGTCGTTTAGCCTTAAAAATAGTATAGTGATTATTCTATTTATTTCGTGAAAAAAAAATGCCGACATTTTTTGATCAATATCAACGGCTGCCGCAAGATTTGGATAAATGATGGAATCTTAATCAAAGGAAAATTGGAAGAATTCGCGCAGTATTCTTTACCATGGAATGAGCTTTCAGGTTGCTCAACGGGTACGGAAACTGTAAGTTCGTTTTAAAGATAATAAGCAGTTTTGGAATGTCATAAGTATTTTTACGATCAAACTGTTCCCTGCAGTACAAAGCGCTGATTGTTACTATATTAATTGGGAAAAAGAACTCCGGAATAAGTAAATTCCTGCCGGAATTTCAGTAAATCCTGCTTAAAAAGGAGCCCTTAAAAAGGAATGGGGACCACTATTATGTTAATCGATTGCAAAAAGATAAACCGGTAAAGGATCAATCTGTATTTTATTGCATCTGCGCCCAGGTGAGCGGAGGAGCCACGGTAAAAGAATAATCATGCGTTGATTTCAGCATAACATTACATGCCTTTGAAAGCTCACTGACCACATGTTCAAAGGATTCAGGGTCTTCAAGCATCGTATCTGAAATAATGATTGTTGGAATTTTCTTTTCGAGTGAATAGACAGAACTTGTCAGGTCGTTCATTGCCTGAGAATGATTCATATGATGGCGCTCATTTACTTCAATATATAATTTACCCGGGAGTGCCAGATCAATGAGTTTCTGACCATCATAATATTCAAGAACAACGGGAAAGTTCCGGGATTTCAACGCAAGATATAAATCAATTGCCCTGCCCGTTGCGCCGGACTCGGCGATCGTACACTGATCCTTCAGGCAAAGCGAATGGCCGTAGATTCTCTGCGAAAAAACGTGCACGCCCCAGGATATGGGTTTGCCACATTCAATACAATAAGGTATAGTTTTCATGGTACGGTTTAATAATATCTGAAATTGCAAAAAAGGACGGCTTTAGTGAAAATTCTTCGATGAATGATCACTATTGCACGATAAGGCGCCCTAAATGCCCGATGATATTATTAATACTGATGTCTGCCCTGGTTTAAACGCAGAGCCAGTTCATCTTTTTTTATGGTGACCTGTTTACCGACCTGCTTTCCGTTGCGGAAAGTATTGGCGGTAATTTGTGTGGCACCCACCGGAAAACTGATAAGCTCACCGGTATATTTCGGATAGTACGGATCCGGGTTGGTTCCGTCGAATGTATAGTAAATATCGAGGCCGTTTATTTCTGTAGATAATTTGACAGAAAATGACCGGTTTTCCTTGCCCCTTACGGGTGTATATATTACATTATATGCACTGAGCGCATATTTAATCCCTTCCGCGTCCAGTCTCGGAAACTGTGCCTCCATCCTGATTACAAAATCATCCCAGTTACGGCTGGCCTTCGGGCTCCAGTACACTTCGGCCAGGGCAAGACCCCGTGGCCATGTCATATATTCAACGTGGCGAAAATTAGCAACCCGTTCTGTCCACAAATTCCCCTGTCCGCCCAGTATTAATTTTTCATCCACGCTGTCCGGCACCGGGTCATACGTATATGAATCCGAGAGCCGGCACATTCCATATGTTGGTGGTTCCACGCCGGACTCGCCCTGATAGAGATCCAGGTAGCAATAGTCCCATGGGGTCATCACGACGTGATGATTCATTTTGGCTGCGTCAATTCCTCCTTTCATTCCTCTCCAGCTCATGACGGTTGCTTCCGGCGCGAGCCCGCCTTCGAGTATTTCATCCCAGCCATTCAACTTTTTCCCTTTACTTTTTAAAATGGATTCCATTCTTTTTACAAAATAACTTTGCAGTTCATCCACATTCTTCAGGTGCTCATCCGCCATACGCTTCTGGCACTTCGGACAATCGGCCCAAAATCCTTTATATGCTTCATCACCGCCGACATGAATATATTCGCAGGGAAAAAGGGCCGCCATTTCCGTAAATATTTTATCCAGGATCATGAAAACGGAATCGTTTCCAATGCACAATGCATTATCATCTCTTACCGGGCTCCGGAAACCGGCATTTACGCTATACGGAAGCTGGGTGCAGGAGAGATTTTGAAAAGAAGCTATCAGGGCCAGACTATGTGCGGGCACATCGATTTCCGGCAGAATGGTAATGTTTCTGTCCTTTGCAAAACTGATCATTTCCCGCATATCTTCCTGTGTATAAAACCCTCCGTCCGTGGCCTTTTCATAGGCGAGCGCTGGCAGGAACTCGTTCCAAAGTCCTGTTCGTTTTACACGCCAGGCTCCTGTACTGGTGAGCTGTGGCAATGATTTGATCTCGATCCGCCAGCCCTGGTCATCACTCAAATGCAGATGCAGTGTATTGTATTTGTACCTTGCCATCTGAACCATATACTTCTTTACTTCTTCTTTTGTAAAAAAATGACGGCTCACATCGAGCATGAGTCCCCGCCATCCGAATCGCGGATAATCTGTGACAGTTACACAGGGCGCTTTCCAGATGATACCGCTCACCTGTGCGCCGCTCCCGATTTCAGGCGGCAGCAATTGTAAAAAGCTTTGTACAGCATAGAAAATACCTGCAGGCTGATTGGCCGTAATGATTACATTTTTTTCTTTTACCGTCAACTGGTAACCTTCACTTCCCAGCTCCGGATTAGTTGTTTTGTTCAGCGTAATACGGATAACGGCCGAACCTGAATTCGCAACCGCGACACGATATCCGGTTGGTATGGTCAAACGTTCAGTTAAATCTGTCAGGGCTGTTTTCAATCCCTGATTATCATCGGCAGCGACGGTGATTACCGGGGGTAAGATAAAATGCCCCTGATTTTTTTCAATCTTAACCGGCTCAGGAATAATGGAAATTTTTTCCTGCGCAAAACAATTCAACAGGATACATACAGATGAAAATAAGATCAGGATTTTTTTCATGTCAGTAATTTATTAGCTGGAATGCATTCAGGTATTTATGAATGTAGTCATTTTTTTCAACGTGTTTGTATTGCATAATATACCTGGGATGTTCCAATGATATGATTCTTTCAAAAAAACTGAATTCCTGATTCAGTTTTGTCAAAAACTTTTCATTTTCACCGGTACCAAAACAAAAACAAATTTCCCTGCGAACGCCCATAGCGATCAGTATACGTAGGTTTTCTACAATAAATGACCGGACTGCCTCTCGGAGCTCCCTGCTGTCATAATAATTGTAGTTTTTCTCTTTACCCTTTGGATCTACGGATGTAAATCCGAGGGGACAAATAGAATTGATATAAAAATCACTATAGAATGCCTGGGCGCCGCCATAGGCATGTATCATTTCGTAGATAAATACGGAAGAGGGTTCGTGCGTGTGTTTACCGGTATACCTGATCTGACATTCACTTTCCAGTCTTTTCGGATCCGTGAAAGGGATCCCGGTTAAGCCTGCCCCAAAACGGCCCGGATTGATTCCGAGTATGAGGTGGCGCGGTTTATCATCGTTATAATATTTCCTGTAAAATTTTTCAGCAATCAACAGTGGC
>Ga0206929_1185_pt1 | contig 13522 bp, 10 predicted proteins | sample Alteio_BWOrgHeat_19_FD_152929 | JGI IMG/M metagenome (GOLD analysis project Ga0206929, IMG submission 152929) | Enriched cells from forest soil in Barre Woods Harvard Forest LTER site, Petersham, Massachusetts, United States -... | ecosystem: Environmental > Terrestrial > Soil > Temperate forest >...
ATTTCGTTTTCTCTTCGTGTGTGGAGATCTCGTTGCATTAAGCCTTGTACATATCTGGCTTATATTAAATTTTAAAGGCGTTCCTACAGATAACGACCGTCCTTACGGACTGCTTTTTCTGGTTGGAAATATGGTTTGGCTGATCTCTGCTTACGGCGTGGGGCTATATGCGGAGGATTCTCATTCTGATGTTTATCATTTTATCAAAAAGACCGTTAAGGCATTTATTATTTTCGTAATCTGCATTCTGATTTTCGTTTTTCTTTATCATTATCCATATTCACGTCTTTTCATCCTGATCAATTTTTCCGGATTTTTCTTTTTCCTGATGCTGACCAGGATTTTGATGATCGGTGTTTTTTATTCTTTGAACAAGTCAAACCAGGTTTCCAAAAGAATCGTTATCGTGGGTTACAACGATGTGGCAAAGAGATTTGCTGAACGTTTTAGTGTTACCCGCAGAAATTTTCGCGTTGATGGATATTTCGAGGATCCCGACCTGATCGGTGAACTAACCAAACTTCCGATCATAGGGAACATTGATGAATGTGTTGACTATGCGATCAGCCATAATATCCATGAAATTTATTCGACTATTTCACCTGAAAAAAATATACGTATATATGAAATGGCCAAACAAGCTGAAAAATCCCTGATACGATTTAAGTTTATTCCTGACTTCAAATTATATGTAAACAGGGAAACTTATGTTGAATACCAGGATAATTTCCCTATTCTTTCTCTTCGCCCCGAACCACTGGAAGATCTTGTTAACAGCGCAAAAAAAAGATTTTTTGATATCATTTTCAGTTTACTCGTTATTGTTTTTATTCTCTCATGGCTTATTCCCATTCTGGCCCTGCTGATCAAAATCAGCTCCCGTGGCGACATTTTTTTCAAACAGGTCCGGTCAGGAAAGAACAATGTGCAGTTTACATGCTATAAACTTAGAACCATGACAAAAAATAGCGAAGCCAATACGAAGCAGGTGACGCAAAACGATTCGCGGATTACACCCCTTGGCCGGTTTTTTCGTAAAACGAATCTGGATGAACTTCCGCAATTCGTAAACGTACTTTTGGGCAATATGTCCGTGATCGGTCCGCGGCCACATATGCTTGCGCACACAAATATGTACTCCAAAGCACTGGCAGAATACATGATACGTCACTTCCTGAAACCCGGAATTACAGGTTGGGCCCAGGTGAACGGCCTTAGAGGCGAAATCAAAGATGAAGATCAACTTCGCAGCCGCATCGAACATGACATCTGGTATATGGAAAACTGGAGCATCTGGCTGGACCTGAAAATAACATGGTTAACAATATATAATACGCTGAAAGGTGATAAAAATGCCTACTAAGAATAATTGAAACCACCTAATCCGTACTCGTTTGAAAGCCGCTTCACTGACAATCATGTTTTTTATATCCGTTGATTGTCTCGCGCAACTTTTCCCTGTTAAGGGTCAGCTTGCTTCGACTGCTTTTCCGGTATGTACTGCTGGTACTTTTAAACAACTAATCGTTCCGATGGGCAGCACGCATATCATGCGTTTGCCCAATTGCACGGCAGACAGTATGGAATACCTCGATACAAACCCCTTCTGGTATTCATTTACATGTTTCACCGGAGGAACCCTGGGATTTCAGATCACACCCAATGACCCCGGCGATGACTATGACTGGATGATCTACGATATTACCGGTCATGATCCGGATGATGCTTATACAACAGTGGGTTTGATTGTTTCAGGCAACTGGGCAGGGACTCCCGGATTAACAGGGGCGCGAAACGGCGGCAATGATCGAATCGAATGCGCCACATTCCCACCCGATAGTATTACAACATTCAGCAGCATGCCGTTACTCGCGGAAGGCCATCATTACCTCCTTTTTATAAGCCATTATAACCAGACAGAAAGTGGTTATTCTCTGTATTTTGGTGGTGGCACGGCCATTATATCTGACTCGGGGACTAAGCCACTGCGTGCTTCATTCACAACGAATGGTGGCGTGTGTCCTCAGGATTTAATATCATTCAATAATACAAGTACCGGCGATCCCGTTTCATGGTACTGGAACTTTGGCGACGGCAGCATCAGCGAAGACAAAAATCCGGACAATCATCTGTTTCCCCATGTGAATGGAGTAAAAATATTTAACGTAAGCCTTATAGCCGAAAACAGTAACGGTTGCATGGATACAGCAACAGCACAAATTACAAAACTCCAAAACTGCGAAGTAGTGGTACCTAACGCATTTACACCGAATGGCGATGGGCTGAACGATTACCTTTATCCACTTAATGCCCTGGGCCTTAACGATCTTGAGTTCAGGGTATTTAACCGTTTTGGACAACTGATATTTGAATCCCGTGATGCTGCGAAGAAATGGGACGGCAGATTAGATGGTCAGATGCAGCCGACAGGAACCTATATATGGTTGCTTCGTTATACCGATTATTCAGGCAGGAGAGTGAATGAGACCGGTTCAACACTGCTAATACGATAAAAACATTCCCCTCCCAAACATCTTCTGCGCTACGGTCACCTCTTCCATTTAGCTTTGGAATCCATATTTTTGCCGACTATTGAACGGATCGCGGATTCAAAGCGACCTTTCTATAGAGGAATTTTTTCAGGCGAATTCCCACACTGCCCACAAAAGCGGTCAGTGACAGCTAATTTTAAAATATGGAAATAAATTACCGGATCGCAGTGATCGGACTGGGTTATGTAGGCCTTCCACTCGCCGTTGAATTCGCAAAAAAATACCCCGTTATTGGTTTTGACATCAATAAAAGCAGGGTGAACGAATTGATGAGCGGACTGGATCAGACGTTGGAAATCGAAGGCGCTGATTTGAAAAAAGTATTAACCAGCACACCAGGGTCAAAAGGCCTTTATTGCTCTGATATTGTTACTGATATCATATCATGCAATTATTATATCGTAACAGTGCCGACACCCACAGATAAACACAATAACCCGGATCTGGGCCCTGTGTATAAAGCCAGCGAAACCGTTGGATCTGTTCTGAAAAAAGGCGACACCGTCATTTACGAATCCACTGTTTATCCTGGTGTTACCGAGGAAGAATGTGCCCCGATCCTCGAAAAAATCAGCGGACTAAAGTACAATATCGACTTCTTTTGCGGTTATTCTCCCGAACGGATTAATCCGGGCGATAAATTACACACCGTATCCAAAATCCTGAAAATAACTTCCGGATCAACACCTGATGTGGCAAAAAAAGTAGATAATCTTTACAGCACGATCATTGAAGCCGGAACACATATGGCTCCTTCAATCAAAGTAGCGGAGGCGGCGAAAGTGATTGAAAATTCCCAAAGGGATATCAATATTGCTTTTGTAAATGAACTGGCCAAGATATTCAATTTGTTGGGCATTGATACCACGGCCGTTCTGGAAGCTGCAGGAACAAAATGGAATTTCCTGAAATTCAAACCTGGCCTGGTAGGGGGCCACTGTATCGGCGTGGATCCATACTATCTCGCACAAAAAGCAAAAGAGGCCGGTTATTATCCTGAAATTATCCTGGCGGGAAGAAGACTGAACGATAGCATGGGCGCGTATGTAGCCAGTGAAACCATAAAGTTGATGGTAAAAAAAGAGATCCCGATTAAAAATTCCAGTATTTTAATATTGGGTTTTACATTCAAAGAAAATTGCACAGATGTACGAAACACCAGAGTGATTGATATTGTGCGTGAGCTGGAGAGTTACCAGGCGAAAGTAAGTATCTGTGACCCCTGGGCGGAGCCAGCCCGTGTTAAACATGAGTATGGAATCGTTACCAGTGATATTCTGAGCGATGGTTCTGTAAAATATGATGCAGTTATTTTAGCTGTGGCCCATGACAAATTCAATAAATTAAATATCCGCGAACTTGTAAATCAAAACTCCGTGATTTATGACGTTAAGGGCATTCTAAGCGGGGGGAACTTCGATGCCCGTCTCTGATCATGTATCAACATCCCTATCATATTGTTGATTTAAGTAAATATTCCTTCTTAATAACCGGAGGCGCCGGATTTATTGGCTCAAACCTGGCTGAATATCTGATCAGGCACCAGGCCGGCAGAGTAAGGGTGCTCGATAACCTGAGTACGGGCTATCTGAAGAATATCCAACCTTTTTCTTCTCTTTCCTCGTTTGAATTTATTAATGGAGATATCAGGGATTTAAAAACCTGCCAGGCTGCGGTTGAAGATATGGATTTTGTACTTCATCAGGCTGCTCTGGGTTCAGTTCCCAGGTCAATCATTGATCCAGTCACAACCAACGAGGTGAATGTTTCCGGTTTCCTCAATATGCTGGTCGCCGTAAAAGAAAGCAATGTAGAACGAATGGTTTACGCGGCTTCATCATCCACTTATGGAGATAGTAAGGAACTTCCTAAAGTGGAAGAAAAAATCGGGAACCCCCTGTCTCCTTATGCGGTTACCAAATATGTGAACGAACTATACGCAAGTGTTTTTGCTGCCACTTATAAAATGGAATTAATCGGGCTGCGATATTTTAATGTGTTCGGACAAAGACAGGATCCCAACGGGGCATATGCTGCGGTCATACCAAAATTTACAAATCAGCTATTGAATAACCTGTCGCCTGTAATCAACGGCGATGGCAATCATTCGAGGGATTTTACTTTTATAGAAAATGTGGTCCAGGCCAATATCCTGGCACTCTTCACCAAAAATCAGGACGCTCTCAATACAGTTTATAATATTGCTTATGGTGAACAAACCACATTGAACCAGCTGGTTCTGTTCCTGAAAAAATACCTTTCCATGTCTGACCCATCCGTTACAGAAATAAAAGTAATACATGGGCCTAACCGGGAAGGAGATATTCCTCATTCCCTGGCCTCCATTGAAAAAGCCAAATTATATTTAGGTTATTCACCCGTCTTCAATTTCTCCGAGGGTTTGAAAATTGCAGTCGACTGGTACCGGAATAATCTCCGCTAACGGTTAGCGGTTAGCGGTTGCCGGTTGGCGACTGGAGATTGGAGATTGACGGTTGGAGGTTGACGGTTGGCGGTTGATCCCGAACATGAGGAAGCAGTTGCCAAATCTGCTGAATGCGTTAAGCGTTAGACGTTAGGCGTTACGTTTAAAAAGGGATTATTCTCTTTTTCGTAACCGATCGTTGTCGGTTCCCCATGACCGGGATATACGATCACATCGTCTGGAAGAGTAAATAATTTTTTGCGGATACTATTTAATAAAACCTCTGAATCTCCGCCGGGAATATCTGTTCTTCCGATCCCCAATCTGAACAAAACATCCCCTCCAATCAAAAAACCCTGTTTACGGTCATAAAACACAATATGACCCACCGAATGACCCGGAGTAAAAAAAACCTCCAGGTTATCCTCTCCCATCAATATCTTGTCCCCCTCCTTTAAAAAAATTATTTCACCCGAATAATTTTCAAACGGCATACCCCAGCGAACCCCCGACTCCGGTGCAAACTTAAAGGTCCATAATTCTTTCTCCCCCATCTGAAGTAACAGATTATAATGCTCCCCCACCCATTTATTCCCAAAAACATGGTCCAGATGGCAGTGGGTATTTAACAAAAGATTGGGATGCAGGTGCTGTTCTTTAAACCAGTGACTCAGGCTTTGCTTTTCTTCCGGAAAATAACAACCGGGGTCAATCACGGCACAGGCATCTTTTCCGTTATAAACCACGTATGTATTCTCTTGGATGGGGTTGAATATGAATCGTTTTACAGTAAGCATTCCGCCTTTTCTTTTTTAAATCTATTTCCCCGGTTTTAGGGATTGTCTTAACTTGAACCGGTTATTTCTTTAATTCCAAATAAGGTATGCAAGATCCGCATAAGTTGAAGTTGAAAGAAGTTTTTTTAATAACGTCCGCCCTGTTTTTTTTTCTTTTTCAGGTTTCAGCCCAGATCGGTACCACTGAATTTGGCAAGAACCGGCTCCAGTTCAAAAACATGAAGTGGAAGTTTTACCAGACCCCGAATTTCAATACTTATTTTAATCAGAACGGACAACCTCTGGCCAAATATGTTTGCCAGGTGGCTGAGAAAGAACTGACCGGGATCGAACAACAGGTCGAATATGGTATGCAGCGCAGAACCAATATTGTGCTGTATAACAGCTATAATGAAATGGAACAGTCCAACATCGGGCTGGATATCGACTGGCAGTCCACCGGCGGTACCACCAAACTCGTAAATAATAAGATGATCGTTTATTATACTGACGATCACAATAAATTGCGTATCCAGATCCGTCAGGGAATCGCGCGGGTGCTGGTGGAAAACATTTTGTTTGGAGACGATCTGGGTGAATTTGCGGCGAACCAGACCCTGCTTGACCTGCCAGCCTGGATGACCGATGGCTACATCAATTATATTGCGGAACCCTGGAACACGGAACTGGATGACCAGTTAAAATCCGCCATGCTTTCAGGACGGTACAGCAACTTTTACAACCTGGCATTCGAAAAACCTGACCTCGCGGGGCGTGCCTTCTGGTATTACTTTGCCAACCGTTATAAAAAGGAAAATGTAACCTATTTCTTATATCTCGCGCGTGTTTACAGGAACACCAATACAGCCGCGCTGCGCATCTGTAAGAAGAAATTCAAGGAAGTGCTGGCAGATTTCATGCAGGAAGAAGAAGAATTATATCAGAAAGATATCCGCGGAAGAAGAAATTTCCCCAAGGGCAGTATTTCCGTCGTAGAGGAAGTGAGTGACAATACCGACTTCTTTCATTTTTCTCCCAATCCGGTTCCGCGCAGTCAGACGTATGCAGTAGTGGAATTCGTGCGTGGTCAGTATTGTGTGGTGCTACATGAAAATTTTGTAAACAGGAAAGTTCTCCTGAAAAACGGTGTCAGAAGTAACGACAAAAATCTCCAGCCGCATTATCCCCTGATTGCCTGGGATCCACAGGGAACCCGGCTGGCCGTCACGTATTACAAGGAGGGGAAGATTCACCTTTTTGTATATGATGTGGTATCGAAATATAAAAGAATCGTAACTGAACTGGATTTTGACCAGGTACAGGATATGAAATATATGCTCGATAATAACACTCTCCTCCTGAGCGCAGTTAAAAACGGTCAATCCGACATCTTTGAATATAACCTCTCTACTTCGGAAACCACACAGATCACAAACGATATTTACGATGACCTGGATGCCAGTTTTATTACTTTTCCTAACAAAACGGGTATCATTTATTCCTCCAACCGGCCATCGGGTACAGCGCCTTCCGGAGATACTGTACTGCCATCCAGTCACCGCTATAATGTTTTTTTAGTCGACAACTGGAACAAGAGCGAATTCAAACAGATTTCCCAGCTCACAGATCTGAAATATGGCAATGCGCGATATCCGATGCAGTACAATAATTTTCATTTCACTTTTATTTCGGATGAAAACGGTATCAGTAACAGGTATGCCGGATTTTTCTCAACCCGGAGGGCTGGAATCGATACAGTTTATAGAATTGGGGATGAAATACTGCATAACCCTGATCAGAATGAGCTGGATTCTGCTCTTCGGGCAAACAAGGAAACAGAACCGGATTCTATATATACCTTTTCCATAACTCGTGATTCCGCCTATGTTTTCGCACTGACGAACTATCAGTCTGGCCTGACCGAAACCAAGATTGCGGGTGAAACGGGTCAGGTGAGCGAAGTGCGACAGGAGGGTGATCTGAAGTTTCTTTACAAACTGAAAGTAGATGAATCTGCTCTTAAAAAGCGCAATATCAATCCGCGGCAAACGGAATTCCGAAAAGAAACAATAGCAGCTGATCAGATAGCCAACGGACAGGCTTTGCAATACCAGACAAAGAAGAAAGTTGATACGGTAAAAGTGCAGACCGATATTTTCGAAAGCGAATTCGACAAGGATAAGCTGGATACCGTATTAAATCAGAAATTAATTCTCCAGGCGCCTCCTTCGGAACCAACCGACGCCGTTCTTAAAGATGCCAAACTGGGCGATTACCGCCTGCTTTTCAGCGCACAAAGTTTTACTGCGGGATTTAATAACGACGTACTCGTAACCCAGTATCAGCCTTTTACAGGGTCTTTGCCCATAATGCTGGGAGGTAATGAGCCCTTTAATGCCATGTTCAAAGCTACAGTGGTGGATCTGTTCGAAGATATCCGGTTTACGGGCGCGCTGCGTTTACCACTATTTGGCGGCAGCAGCGGCACAGGGGTTGGATTCGGAACCGGAGGAACCAATATCACAACTTTTGTACCATCAGGAGGATCTTTCTTTGATGGAGGCGGACAATGGTACGCGCGGGTAGATTATTTAAAAAAGAGGACTGATCTCTCCCTGGTTTATTTTCGTCAGACGGATGTAGGTACTTATCCTTTAATAGACAATGTTTCGAATACTTATTCTTTCGTTGATTCGAAATTGTACACTAATCTTTTTGAAGGCATCATCAGATATCCGTTTGATAAGATCAAGAGTTTACGCTATAGTGTGGGCGTTCGGACTGATAAAATAGGTCTCAGGCCGGCAGGTACAAGCGCTTATACAGGCGTCCCTCTGTTTGATACCTTGGCGTTGAAGTCTGACTATGTAGATAAGCAGGTTTTCCTGGTCAACCATCTTGAATACGTATTTGACAACACTATTATAAAGACGATCAATATCATGAATGGCCTTCGCTATAAATTTTATATTGATTTCAATTACCAGATTAATCAGCCTCAGGCAACCTATAACCAGCCTGGCGGAGAAGGAAGGAAAATGTTCAACTTTGGATTTGATGCCCGTAATTATTATCCGATCTATCGGAATTTTATCTGGGCTGTACGCGTCGCAGGGGATTTCTCCTGGGGTAATCAGAAAATGATTTACTATCTGGGTGGTCAGGATGGATGGATGTTTCCAAAAGCTAACCAGTATCCACAACCGGACATAACTCAAAATTACGCCTACCAGTCACTCGCGGTAAACCTGAGAGGATATAATCAGAACGTGGCAAACGGAAACAACGCGGTCACCATCAACAGCGAACTCCGGCTTCCTGTGTTTACCACGTTAATGAATAAACCCATTAATAATGCCTTTATCCGCAATTTCCAACTTGTCCAGTTCTTTGATTTTGGCACAGCCTGGGCTGGTTCACTAAAAAATATCGAACGTCCACAGGTTCATTACCTGAATGATGATCCCTCTATTCCGATTGATGTGACCATCAAGGCCGGCGGTATTGGTCCTTTTGCCGGTGGTTATGGATTTGGAGCCAGAAGCACGCTGCTGGGTTATTTCCTCCGTCTTGACGTTGGATGGCAGATGAATACTTTCTTTGGTAACTCTCCGACCTGGCAGTTTGCAATGGGCGTGGATTTCTAAGCGGAACGCTGAACGCGTAACGCTGAACGCGTAACGCCGAACGCTTAACGCGTAATGCCGAACGCGGATCGCCGAACGCTTAACGCCTAACGTTGAACACAAATACCTAACGCCCAACGTGGATGCTTCTAACGCTGAACGCCCAGGGCAAAACCTTACGGGGAAGTTAATTGCAAAAGCCCTATTCGGAAGCTAATGCGACGCAGAACGTCACGTAGTTTCAGAACGAATCTTCTTTATTAAATTGATGATCATTGCTTTTATTGCATTGATTTTTTCAAATAATATAGCGTATTGTTCCTCAGTAATAAATGAAAGGTCTTTTGTTAACAAAAAGCAATACTCCAGTTCATGTGCAGAGCCTAAAGATATTTCCAGAAAATGTGCGAAATCCTTTTCTGAACTTCTGCCGCATCCTTCGGAAATATTAAATGGAATAGAATAAGCGGCTCTTATTATTTGTCTGGTCAAACCAAATTTTTCCGACTCAGGAAAACAGGGCGCAATTTCTTTATATACCGCCATTGTTAGTTCATGCGATTTTGTCCACACAGTGAATTTTTTATAATCCCTCATAAAATTTCTTACAAATAAAGTCGAAAGGATTTTCTATTCCCTGATTCTTAAACCCTTTTTTTGTGATGAAAATACCAGTTGCTTTTGCAGAATATGTGTTGAGCGATCCATGCCAAACTTTCAGAGCATTCCTCGTTCCGCGTTCGGCGTTCCGCGTTAAGCGTTCCGCGTTAAGCGCTCTGCGTTAAGCGTTAAGCATTACGCGTTACGCGTTAAGCGTTACGCGTTACGCGTTACGCCTTATAGCCTTCTTTAATCAAATAAGCCCGTACTTTAATTGTCTGGTCTCCCTGTATAAGTATCTGTCCATCTTTAACTGAGCCGCCAGTTCCGCAATATTGCTTAAGTTTTTTTCCGAGAACTTCGAGATCTTCTTCTTTGCCTATAAAACCGGTAATGGCAGTAACGGTTTTTCCGCCTCTGTGACGGGTGTCCAAAATGATACGCAGGCGCTGTTTGCCTGGAGGAAGTGTTTCTGAAGGAGAAGAACCACCTGTCTGAAAATTAAAATCGGGATCAGTGCTAAAAACAAATCCATTACTGTCCGGATTTTTTTTCTTTGCCAATGTATTTCTGTTTACAATGAATTGAAGGTCAAATTTACATCTGGTTTTTGAGTTTCATGCTTTCGCATTGAGCGTTCAGCGTTCCGCGTTCAGCGTTCAGCGTTCCGCGTTCAGCGTGAGACGGCTTTTAAACTCAAATCAAGACTACGGGCCTGATGAATCAGGGCACCTATACTGATAAAATCCACACCGGTAGCGGCATACTCACGGATATTATCCAGATTAATACCGCCACTTGCTTCAGTTTCTATTCTTTTCTGAATGATTCTTAGTGCTTCGGCCAATAACGAGGGTTCGAAATTGTCGAGCATAATCCGGTCCGCTTTTTCTGAAGCCAGTACCTCACGAACATCCTGCAATGTGCGTGCTTCTACTTCGATCCTGAGCCCAGGTCTATACTTCTGTGCATAATCGAACGCGTTTTCCAGAGCCTTTGTAATGCCGCCGCAATAGTCAATATGATTGTCTTTTAACATCATCATATCAAAGAGTCCAAAACGATGATTCATTCCTCCTCCTATCCGCACCGCTTCCTTTTCCAGTAGTCTGAATCCCGGTGTAGTTTTTCTTGTATCCAGAATTTTAGAAGAAAAATCTTTAATTTTCTCTGCGTACTCATGCGTGAGCGTCGCAATACCACTCATTCTTTGCATGCAGTTTAATACCAGTCTTTCACAAATAAGTATCGTATGAACGGAGGCTTCTACATTGAACGCGATGTCGCCGGATTTCATCGACTCCCCATCTTTTTTCAGAACTTCAAAAACAACACCTGGTTCTCTGTATCTAAATATTTTTTCGGCTACTTCTACGCCTGCCAGGATCCCATCCTGCTTGATCTTTAAGACCGCTATGCCTCTTGCATCGGCAGAAATGACGGCGAGAGTGGAATGGTCGCCTTCTCCCAAATCTTCGGCCATGGCCGTCTGGATCAAAACCTGCAGGCGCTCGTCGAAATTAGCTACGGGCTTCATCAATTAAAAAAATTTCAGTAAATGTAAGCAGGATTGCAGAATCAGATTAATGTATGCATCGGCAATTGGGAGGAAACTGGAATTTCTTATTAAATAAACAAGAGTGGGAATGAACCGCAAATTTAATAGTATGCCGTCGCGCAGCGTTAGGTATTCAGTATATGTGCTCAACGTTTTGCATTAGGCGCTAACGTTCGGCGTTAAACGTTTCGCGTTAAGCATTCGGCGTTTCGCGTTCGGCATTAAGCGTTTCGCGTTCGGCATTAAGCGTTTCGCGTTCGGCATTAAGCGTTTCGCGTTAAGCGTTTCGCGTTAAGCGTTAAGCGTTCGGCGTTAAGCGTTAATCCGCGCTCTGAAACCTGATTTCCTGGAGAAAATGTTTATCTCCTTTCTGGCGGAAGAATAATGATGTTCTGTAATTACCGGACCGCGTTTGCAGAATACCCGCACAAAAAACGGTTCCGCCGCTTTCACCCTGCTGAGTGATTTTGAAGTTCTGAACAATATTGGTATTAAAGAAATCTCCGATCACCATTTCAGCCTGAGTTCTGCTATATGTATCGGATTTATCGGGAAGAGTTATATCTACACGTACATCAAAGAAAGGGGATAACTGCGTAACATTACCGGAACGGATTGCGGTGACTACCACATCCATGTTGTCAAAACTCCGGTAAGAAACCAGGATGATTGCCATAACAGCCAGTATCCATCCTGTTAGCCTTTTCATAAGAAATTGTTTACATCCTGAGAAAGCTAAAAATATGCCAAACTAAAAGCAGGAGCTTAAAAAGGCTTAAAACAGCCCATATGCGCTAACTTTGAAGGCATTATATCAATCATTTTATAAGAAAATGGCTAAAAAATCGTCGATTCTGATTATCATGGACGGATGGGGACTTGGTAAAATACAGTCTGCTGATGCGATTCAACATGCAAAAACTCCCTTTGTAAGTTCTCTGTACTCAAAATATCCTCATAGCACACTGGTAACTTGTGGCGAAGCCGTCGGACTTCCTGACGGACAAATGGGAAATTCAGAAGTAGGCCATTTAAACATCGGTGCAGGTCGCGTAGTGTACCAGGAACTCCAACGCATCAATGTAGCCATACGTGACGGATCATTTGCAAAAAATCCGGTGTTGTTACAGGCTCTGCGCAAGGCAAAAACAGAAAATAAAAAACTACACCTGATCGGCCTCGTCAGTGACGGTGGCGTACACTCACATATCAATCACCTCAAAACGATTCTTGATTGTTGTAAATCTGAATCTGTTGCAAATGTTTTCGTACACGCGTTTACTGATGGCCGTGATACAGATCCTAAAAGCGGTATCAGATTTTTAAAAAATCTGCAGGACCATATGGACATCACGGGTTCCGGAAAAATTGCTTCCGTATCCGGAAGATATTATGCGATGGACCGGGACAAACGATGGGAACGCGTGAAACTTGCCTATGATGCATTGGTAAACGGAAAAGGAGGAAGCGGAAACAGCGCATTGCAGATCATCGAAAAAAGTTACGCGGCCGATATAACCGATGAATTCATAAAACCCAGTGTGGTACTCGATTCCAGCGGCAGCCCATTGGCAAAAATAACCAGTGGTGACATCGTAATCTGTTTTAATTTCCGTACCGACCGCTGCAGGGAAATAACAGAAGTATTAACGCAGGAAGATATTCCGGAACAGGGAATGAAAAAACTTTCGCTGGATTATACCACAATGACGGAATACGACCATCATTTCAAAAACATTCATGTGATGTTTGAAAATGATGATCTTAAAATGACATTGGGAGAAGTGATAGCGAAAAATATGCTCACACAAATCCGGATTGCGGAAACAGAAAAATATCCGCATGTTACTTTCTTTTTCAGTGGCGGAAGGGAAAATCCTTTTGAAGGAGAAAAAAGAATTATGATTCCTTCTCCGAAAGTAGCGACGTATGACCTGCAACCCGAAATGAGTGCAGAAGGAATTACAGATGCGATCATTCCGGAG
>Ga0206929_1183_pt2 | contig 13508 bp, 7 predicted proteins | sample Alteio_BWOrgHeat_19_FD_152929 | JGI IMG/M metagenome (GOLD analysis project Ga0206929, IMG submission 152929) | Enriched cells from forest soil in Barre Woods Harvard Forest LTER site, Petersham, Massachusetts, United States -... | ecosystem: Environmental > Terrestrial > Soil > Temperate forest > O...
GTTATCACTAACCCTGGAACAGTCTGTGCTCCGGCAACTGTAGATATTACAGCTGCTGCCATCACTGCAGGAAGTACAGCAGGTCTGACCTTTACTTACTTTACTGATGCTGCAGGAACAATCACTCTTGCAACACCAACTGCTGTTGGTGCGGGAACATATTATATCGTGGGTACACTCGCTGCAGGTTGTGCTTCAGCTCCAATGCCGGTTACTGTTACCGTGGGTGCTGCGCCAACTGTTGTGACTCATAATCCTACTACTTGTACTACTGCTGATCTTACAGCAGCCACTGTGACTGCAGGAAGTACAGCAGGTCTGACTTATACTTACTTTACTGATGCTGCCGGAACCATCACTCTTGCAACACCAACTGCTGTGGGTGCAGGAACATATTACATTGTGGGTACACTTGCAGCAGGTTGCGTATCTGCTCCGATACCTGTAACCGTAACAGTAACTGCCGCTCCGACTGTGGTTATCACTAACCCTGGAACTGTTTGCGCTCCGGCAACTGTGGATCTGACTTTACCTGCAGTGACTGCGGGAAGTACAGCAGGTCTGACCTTTACTTACTTTACTGATGCTGCCGGGACCATCACTCTTGCAACACCAACTGCTGTTGGTGCGGGAACATATTATATCGTGGGTACACTCGCCGCCGGTTGTGCTTCGGCTCCAATGCCGGTTACTGTTACCGTGGGTGCTGCGCCAACTGTTGTGACTCATAATCCTACTACTTGTACTACTGCTGATCTTACAGCAGCCGCTGTGACTGCAGGAAGTACTGCAGGTCTGACTTATACTTACTTTACTGATGCGGCAGGAACCATCACTCTTGCAACTCCAACTGCTGTTGGTGCAGGAACATATTATATCGTTGGTACACTTGCAGCAGGTTGCGTATCTGCTCCGATACCTGTAACCGTAACAGTAACTGCCGCTCCGACTGTGGTTATCACTAACCCTGGAACAGTCTGTGCTCCGGCAACTGTAGATATTACAGCTGCTGCCATCACTGCAGGAAGTACAGCAGGTCTGACCTTTACTTACTTTACTGATGCTGCAGGAACCATCACTCTTGCAACACCAACTGCTGTTGGTGCGGGAACATATTATATCGTGGGTACACTCGCTGCAGGTTGTGCTTCAGCTCCAATGCCGGTCACCGTTACCGTGGGTGCTGCGCCAACTGTAGTAATTCATAATCCAGGAACAGTATGTGCTCCGGCTACGGTAGATCTGACTTTGCCAGCAGTCACTGCAGGAAGTACAGCAGGTCTGACATTTGCTTACTTTACTGACGCTGCCGGAACAATTACTCTTGCAACGCCAACTGCTGTTGGTGCAGGAACTTATTATATTGTCGGTAAACTCGCTGCAGGTTGTGCTTCGGCCCCAATGCCGGTGACTGTTACCGTGGGTGCTGCTCCAACCGTTGTGATTACTGATCCTTCTGCAACCTGTGCTCCAACTGTTGATCTGACATTACCAGCAGTGACTGCAGGAAGCACAGCGGGTTTGACTTATACTTACTTTACTGACGCAGCAGGAACAATTACTCTTACAACACCAACTGCCGTTGGTGCCGGAACTTATTATATCGTTGGAACGCTCGCTGCCGGTTGCGTATCGGCCCCAATGCCGGTGACTGTAACCGTGGGAGGAACTACTACACCAACATTTACCCAAATCACGCCGGTTTGTCAAAATTCAACTGCACCACCATTGCTAACAACTTCGTTAAATAATATTACGGGTACATGGACTCCTGCAGTGATTAATACAACAACGCTGGGTCCAACAACTTATACATTCACACCGAATGTGGGTCAATGTGCTACAACGGCGTCAATGACTGTAACCATAACGAATCAGATTACGCCAACATTTTCGCCGATTGCAGAACTGTGTCTGAATTCACCTGCGCCGCTATTACTCACAACATCCTTGAACAATATTACTGGTACCTGGAACCCAGCAACCATTAATACATCTGCCCTCGGTTCAACATTGTACACATTTACACCGAATCCCGGACAGTGTGGAGCAACAACAACGCTGAATGTTACGATAACAGATCAGATTACGCCGACTTTTGCGGCTATTGATCCAATCTGTCAGAATTCGCCGGCACCGCCATTGCCCGCAACATCCTCAAACAATATTACCGGTACATGGAATCCGGCAACCATCAATACTAGCACAGTCGGCACTTCTAATTATACATTTACTCCGAATCCGGGACAATGCGGCACAACTGCCCTGTTGAGCGTGACGATTACTAATCAGATCACACCAACATTTGCAACCATCGGACCTCTATGTCAGAATTCAACGCCGCCATCATTGCTGACAACATCCTTAAACAACATCACCGGCGCATGGAATCCGGCAACCATCAATACCAGCACAGTTGGTACTTCGACTTATACATTTACTCCGAATCCGGGACAATGCGGAACGATCACTACTTTGAGTATTACGGTCGCAACGCAGATTACCCCCGCATTTGATGATATCGGCCCTTTGTGTCAGAATTCAACTCCGCCATCATTACCATTAAAATCAACAAATAATATCACAGGTACCTGGAATCCTGCTACAATTAGCACGTCAGCAATTGGTGTAACACAATACACATTTACTCCAGCAGCCGGACAGTGCGGAACAACGGCTACATTAAGTATTGAAGTAACTGATCAGATCACGCCAACATTTGATGCCGTAGGACCATTATGTCTGAACTCGACTCCGCCTCAGTTACCAAATGTTTCCAACAACGGAATTACAGGTAGCTGGAGCCCAACCATCAGCACAGGAACCATCGGTACCACGATTTATACATTTACACCTGATGCAGGTCAATGCGGAGCGTCAACAACTTTAAGCATCTCCGTAACCGATCAAATCACACCGACCTTTAACGCAATCGGACCGTTCTGTCTGAATTCTGTCCCTACGGCATTGCCATTAACTTCAACCAATGGCATTATCGGAACATGGAATCCTGCAACGATTAATACTTCGACAGCCGGTACGACTATGTATACATTTACGCCGAACGGAGGCCAATGCGGTATCGGGTTTGCTTTGAATATTACGGTAGCTACTCAGATTACGCCAACATTTACCCAGATCGGTCCATTATGTCAGAACTCTGTTGCTCCTACGTTGCCACCGACATCAATTGAAGGTGTAACCGGTACCTGGAGTCCTGCGTCCATTAGCACAACAGCAGCCGGAACAACCACTTACACATTTACTCCATCAGTTGGACAATGCAGTTCACCGGTGACAATGGATATCGTAATCGGTGGCCCGAGCTCGATTGCCATCGCTTCAACCAATTCGCATTGTATAAATGCAGACGGAACAGTTACTCTGGGTACTGTAACAGGCGGTGTCGGACCTTATTTGTATTCCTTTGATGGAAGTGGATTTACAAGTACAACGAATTATACAAATCTTGCTGCGCGTACTTATGCTGTCATAGTGCAGGATGCGAATGGCTGTACGTTTAATTCATCAGCTGTCGTGGGTAATAGCGATGGTCCATCAGCTGCTGTAGTCACTTCTACTAATGCTACCTGCGGAAACAATGACGGTACCATTACAATCGGAGCTGTTACAGGCGGCGTAATTCCGTATACTTATCAGTTAAATGGCACCGGAGGTTTTACCACTATACCTACGTTCAATAATCTGGGTGCAGGAACTTATACCATCGCGGTAAAAGATGCCAATGGCTGTATTTTCAATCCGACACCTGTAGTGATTGGCACGATTGGCGGACCGACCGTAACAATCACCAATCCGGCTGCGACATGTGCTCCGGGTACAGTTGATATTACAGCAGCAGCTATCACCGCAGGAAGTACAGCGGGATTGACTTATACTTACTTTACAGACGCAGCCGGAACAACTCCGTTGACGACTCCGGCAACTATAACCACCAGCGGAAATTATTATATCGTCGGAACAACAGCTGCGGGTTGCGCATCTGCACCTACAAAAGTGGTTGTTACGATTGGAACCGGTGCAACAGCGGTTGTTGTTACACCAACCAGTGCAAGTTGCGGTCTGAATAATGGTACCATTAATATCGGCGCTGTAACAGGTGGTATCGCACCGTATACCTACGATGTGAATAATACAGGTATTTTCGCCGCAACAACCGTTTACAACAACCTGGCAGCAGGTCAATACACCGTAAGCGTAAAAGATGCGAACGGATGTATTTTCACTGCACCGGCTGTAACAATCGGTACCACTGGCGGACCAACCGTTACCATCACCAACCCGGCTCCAACCTGTGCTCCGGCAAATGTGGATATTACAGCGGCAGGCGTAACCGCAGGAAGTACAGCAGGTCTGACTTATACTTACTTTACGGATGCAGCAGGAACTATCACTTATACAACACCAACCGCCGCTACGGATGGAACTTATTATGTCGTGGGTACGACAGCCGCTGGTTGTGCTTCTGCTCCAATGCCGGTAGTCGTTACCGTTAGAACCGGTGCGACAGCTATTGCAGTTGCTCCGACCAATGCAGCCTGCGGTGCAAGCAATGGTTCCGTAACACTCGGTGCTGTAACCGGTGGCACGGCTCCTTATCTGTATAATTTCGACGTGGCAGGATTTAGTGCAACCCTTACATATAATAATCTGGCAGCGGGTAACTACACGCTCGTCGTGCAGGATGCAAACGGATGTACGTTCAACGCTCCGGACGTAAACATCAGTAATACCGGTGGAGCAACAGATGTTGCCGTTACGCCAACAGATGCAACCTGCGGTCAGAGCAATGGTATAATTACCATTGGTAACGTGACCGGCGGTGTCGCACCGTATACTTACGATCTTAATAATACAGGCACGTTCACTTCAACAACGGCTTATAATAATCTCGCACCAGGTCAATACACTGTATCTGTCAAGGATGTGAATGGATGTATTTTCACTGCACCGGCTGTAACCATCGGCAGCGCCGGCGGACCAACCGTTACCATCACAAACCCGGCTCCGGTCTGTGCTCCGGCAACTGTTGATATCACAGCTGCAGCTGTCACTGCAGGAAGTACACCAGGTTTGACCTATACTTATTTTACAGATGCGCTGGCAACACTGCCTTATGCAACTTCAGCTGCCGCTACAAACGGAACCTATTATATAGTGGGTACAACAGCAGCCGGTTGTGCTTCTGCTCCGATGCCGGTAGTGGTAACCGTTAGAAACGGTCCGACAGATATCGCAGTCGCTCCAACCAGTGCAGCCTGCGGCGCGAGCAACGGCTCCGTAACGCTGGGCAATGTAACAGGCGGCACCGGACCTTACCTCTATTATTTCAATGGCGGCGGATTTACCAGTACAACTTCTTACACGAACCTGGCAGCAGGAAGCTATACGCTCGCAGTACAGGATGCAAACGGCTGTATATTTAATGCTCCAAATGTGACGATCAGTAATAGCGGAGGTCCATCATCTGTAGTGATCACTCCGGCAGATGCGACCTGTGGACAAAGCGATGGTTCAATTACCATTGGTAATGTAACAGGTGGTGTTGCACCTTATATGTATGATCTGAACAGTACGGGAGTATTTACGGCAACTACTGTTTACAATAACCTGGCGGCTGGTTCATACACCGTTTCTGTAAAAGATATCAACGGATGTATTTTCACTGCACCGGCTGCAACAATCGGTACCACCGGCGGACCAACCGTTACCATCACCAACCCGGCTGCAACCTGTGCTCCGGCTACTGTTGATATTACAGCAGCAGCCGTGACAGCAGGAAGTACACCTGGGCTGACGTATACTTACTTTACTGATGCAGCAGGAACAGTTCCGCTGGCAACACCTGCAACTTCCGCCGGCGGAACTTACTATATCGTAGGAACAACAGCCGCTGGCTGCGCTTCTGCTCCGATGCCGGTAGTTGTTACCGTTAGAACCGGTGCAACCGCTATCCAGGCAACTCCAACCAATGCAGCCTGCGGTACAAGCAACGGATCCGTGACTCTCGGAACTGTTACAGGCGGCGTAGCACCATACCAGTACAATTTCAATGGCGGTGGATTTAGCACCACAATTACCTATAATAATCTTGCAGCTGGTAGCTATACCCTCGTTGTACAGGATGCCAATGGCTGTATCTATAATGCGCCAAATGTAGCCATCAGTAATACCGGTGGTGCAACAGCCGTAGTTGTTACTCCGACCGATGCAACCTGTGGTCAGAGCAATGGTACCATTACCATCAGCAATGTGACTGGCGGTGTCGGACCATATACTTATGATCTGAACAATACAGGTACTTTCACAGCGACCACTGTTTATAATAACCTGGCAGCAGGTCCGTATACCGTTTCTGTAAAAGATGCGAACGGATGTACATTCATAGCGCCGGTTACAAATATCAACACAACTGGTGGACCGACTGTTACTATCACAAATCCGGCTCCGACATGTGCACCGGGAACTGTCGATATCACTGCGGCAGCCGTCACAGCGGGAAGCACAAGTGGTTTGACTTATACATACTTTACTGATGCAGCAGGAACGGTTCCGCTGGCAACACCTGCAGCCATAACCGCCGGCGGAACCTACTATATCGTAGGTAAAACAGCAGCAGGTTGTTCTTCTCCAGTTATGCCGGTAGTCGTTACCGTTAGAACCGGAGCAACAGCTATACAGGTTGCAACGACTAATGCAGGTTGCGGTGCAAGTAATGGTATTGTCCTGCTCGGAAACGTAACAGGTGGCGTGGCCCCTTACCAGTATAACTTTAATGGCTTAGGATTCAGCAACACAAACACTTATAATAATCTCGCAGCAGGCAGCTATACACTCGTCGTGCAGGATGCAAACGGATGTACGTTCACCGCTCCAAATGTTGGCATCAGTAATACAGGTGCAGCAACCGCAGTAGTCGTCAGTCCAACCGATGCAACCTGTGGTCAGAGTAACGGCACCATTACTATCGGTAATGTAACCGGCGGCGTAGCACCATATCAGTATCAACTGAACACGGGAGGTTATTCAACAACTACCGTTTACAACAACCTGGCGGCAGGTCAGTATACTGTTTCTGTGAAAGATGTGAACGGATGTATTTACACTGCACCTGTAACAACCATAAACAGCACTACCAATTCAATTACACCTTTATTTAATGCGATCGCTAATGTTTGTCAGAATTCAACAGCACCCACATTACCATCTACATCTACCAACGGTATTGCGGGAACCTGGAGTCCAGCTGCAATCAATACGGCATTGACAGGTCCGAATGTGTACACATTCACTCCAACCGGTAACCCATGCGCAGCGCCTATAACGTTAACCGTTACAGTGAATGCAGCACCGGCGAGCACGACGAAAATATCTGTCTGTCCGAACCAGCTGCCGTACACATGGAATGGCCAGTTGTATACAGAACCAGGTACATTCACACAAACATTCACACAGGCAACGGGCTGCGATTCCATTGCAACCATGATATTGACGGTGGATCAGACGATGACGAATGAACGTTATCCAACGATCACGACAACGCCAAACACAGCAACGCAATTGCAGGCGAGACAATTGGGAAGCAATTTCGATTACTTCTGGGATCCTTCTGTAGGACTCAACAGTGTATCGATATACAATCCGATTTTCAGCTTTAACCAGGATACCGAATACACAATTTCCATTGTTTCTGATCAGGGATGTAAAGTAACCGACACATTACTGGTAAAAGTGAATGGATCCGGTCCGGCCGGCGTGGCTTCTGATCTGTTTGTGCCCAATGCGTGGACACCGAACGGAGACGGCGTGAACGACAGGTTGTTCCCACTGACAGAAAATGTAACCAAACTGAATTACTTCAGGGTGTTCAACAGATGGGGTCAACTGATGTTTGAAACAAGCACCATCGGAGACGGATGGGATGGCGTATTCAACGGAAAACCAATGATGATGGATACCTACACCTGGACTGCTGAAGCTGTAGGCATCGACGGTAAAACATTCAAGAGATCAGGAAACGCTGTGTTAATCAGATAAACTTTAAAACTATGAGAGTAAGAAAACATATTGCGGCGTTGATTTTATCATTCATACTGATAAAATCATCCATGGGGCAAGACCCGACCTTTTCGCAGTTCTTTGCCTCCCCGTTAAATGTGAATCCGGCGCTGACGGCCCACATCAATTCGGATTGGCGCCTGAACATGAATATGCGCGATCAATGGGTGAGCCCGAGTGCGTATGCAACAGGTAGTTTGTCCTTTGATACAAAGCTGTTCCAGGAAAAGATTCCGAACGTGGAAGAAAAAAACGTATTAGGTATCGGGGGTATGTTCATGTATGATTATACCATGAATGGTATTGTGAGAGGCGTGTATGGTTCCGTGAATTTGTCATACAATCTTTTGCTCGCGGAAGATTTTTATGGACGCAAACAGAGACTGGGTTTTGGATTCGGTGGAACATATGCAAACCGGTATGTGGATTTCAGCCGGTTAAATTTCCAGCAGCAGTTTACGGGTACGGGATTCAACAGCAATCTGCCCAATGGTGAAGCGGCGTTGTCAAATATGACACCGTTCTTCTCCCTGAGCGCGGGTCTTTTATACTCCTATAGTACCGATAAATCTGATATTGATATCGGCGCTGCGGTATATCATCTGAACAATCCGAAACAGACTTTCTTACAGGATCCTCAACAATTCATTCCCATGAGATATGTGGCGAATATTACCTATCAGCATGTGCTGAGTGAAGGGCTTATTCTAAATACCAATGGCATTTATCAATATCAGGCAGGAGCGGAATACTTTTCTATAGGAGGTGCGGTCGGTTTTTATCTCGATCCGGATGGAGAATCTATACTTAATTTAGGCGTATGGTACTGGTCACAAAATGCGATTGTTCCCTACGTAGGACTTCAATTCAATGATATGCAGTTGGGGCTCAGTTATGATGCCACCATTTCAAAACTGAGCGAATCGGCGTCCAGACCAACGACGTATGAAATATCCTTTGTTCTCAGGGGAAAAAATAAACCTTCCGGTGTAATCCCCTGTCCCTGGAAATAGCCGTTGTTTTGAAACGATGATTGGCTAACTTCGCCCCGTTTTTAAAATCTGAATTATGACCTATGAGGAATTGATAAGAGATCATGCCGGTGAGATGATCGAGAAACTGGTGACCGATGTGGTCACGAAAGAAAAAGCGGAAATACATTTTGAAGATGCGGGCGACGACCAATGGTCCGTCGTTCGTATGCACATCTATGAAGAGGATAAGGAAATTGCGCTGAGACTGCATGCAAATGATGTATACGAGTTATATTTTGGTTACTACGACGATAAAGATGAATATTTTGAAATTATCCGGAAGCTCAGTCCGGAAGAAAAAGATGTCATTCCAAAGGGACTTCAAAAAATCATGTTGAAAGTGCTGAGGGACGAGGAGGGTTTGCGGGTGCCGGGCACGCTTTTAACGCGTAACGCGTAACGCCAAACGCGTAACGCCAAACGCTTAACGCGTTTTCTATCAACTGTCAACCATTTCGTTCCCGATCTTCGCCTTCTTGAAATATACATTCGCAATAAAAGAAAGCGGAAGGCCGATACAAATAATCAAAATACACATATTAATGATTGCGTTCGCGACATTGAATGGTCTGTGAACCGTATTTGATAAGGGCACCACGATCAGGTTCATCACGAACCACACAAATAGTCCGTATACAATGGCTGTTACGATCCTGTTTTTCGACATTACATGTACTTTTGGGTATAACCAAAAGAAAAAGACTGTGAAGGAAAATGCGATCGCATAATGCAAAATAAACCCCGCCAGTATCATGTCAGTTCCTCCTTCACCTGCTGCTTTTCCAAAAATACCGCTGGCAATAAATTTGAAAATGACGAGGAAATTAGTTTTCCCTGATTTTATATAGTAATAAATAAACGCAGAGAGAATATCCAGGGTGCCGGCAATCAGGCCCGCCTGTAGTATTTTAGCAGTTCGCGTGGTCATTCGATCCGTCAGATTTGGTTGGTGATTATTGGCGTCCTTAAATATATCCTTTTATCCGAATTAAACGATCAGATGGCGTACAAGCTCATTCGTTCTTTCCATTTTAATAAAACGTCCATTTTTCAAATTGAAGGCCTGCCAGTCACCTGTTTCATGGCCGGCATGGCGATCGATGCCGATGGTTCCCCCCGGGCCTATCATCCCAACAATACAGGTCTTGATGATCTGAAACACAGCGGGTATCCTGGAAACTGGTGGGGTGTTGCAACCAGTAATGAGTTGTCAACGGGTGAACCTTTAGTGCAAAATGCCGATGATCCTGCGCCGGGTTTTTATGTTTCGACAACATCTTTAATTGACAACCGTTATGCATATCAAAATCCGCTGAGATATGTTAATGCGGAAGAAATGCCTTATTTCGTTTTGCCCGATCAATTCTCGCCGGCTATTCAATTAGGTGACATCGCCTGGATTCACAATACGCATAACGGATTGAATTCATTTGCGGTTTTTGCAGATGTTGGACCTGATGTGGGTGAAGGATCGATGTGCCTGGCAAAAAAACTGGGTATCAACAATGATCCGCGGTATGGTGGCGTAAGCTCCGGCATATTATATTTTATCTTCGAAGGATCCGGAAGAGGAAATGGTCAGCGTGTGACCGAAAGCCAAATGAGCGAAACCGGAAATAAAATATTAAATCAACTTATCGTTCCGGAACTGATTGGCCTGTTTAAATAATTTCAGATCGTCCGTGATCGCGTAAAATCCGACTTGTTATTTTTGATTAAATATGGGAGAACCATTTTATGTGATGAGGCCTTATTCTTAATTTTATCATCTAAATGAGATATCATGCCCTATATTCCACTCGACGAAAAGTTACCAGGCATTACCGGATTGTTGAATTTCAGAAAGGATACAGCGCTTCCCATCCGCCAGCTCACCCATATTTTGTTACGAGGGAAATCCACTTTAACAGAAGGTGAAAGAGAGCTTATTGCGGCCCTGGTTTCCTATGGTAACGAATGCAGATTCTGCACATCGGCGCATACGGCCGCTGCGGATCATCTGCTGGGAGAAACGGAAACTTCTGCTGCCGTCAAATCAGATCTGGCCCATGCTCCGGTGAGTGAAAAGATGAAAGCCTTGCTAACCATTGCAGGCGCCGTACAGGTAAGTGGTAAAAATGTAACAGCACAGATGATAGAGAAGGCACGTTCACAGGGCGCAACCGATTTGGAAATTCATGATACGGTGCTGATCGCCGCTTTATTTTCTCTCTATAACCGGTACGTGGACGGACTCGCGAGTGTAACTCCTCCTGAACCTGCATTCTACGACCGGCTTGCAGGGATATTGGTTAAAAACGGTTACCTGCCTTCTGAAAACAGATATGCCGGACTTGTTACACCATAAAATGTTTCTCAAAACTGCCACCCTATTTTCATGGTGAGCCGGTTCAGGCTATAATTGGTCTGTGCCTTATTTAATGTATTATCGGGCGGGAAATAAGCATACGACAGATAATTTTCCTCTAATTTTTTTAATGAATATCCGATGCTTAGAAGTAAATGATTATTTCTTGCCAGGCCAATTTTATAACCCAATCCCAGATCTGTATAAAATCCAGTACTGAAATGGTCATTTGCTAAATACGTTGTCTTTTGCTGATCGGTAAGCCAGCAAAAATTGACGCCCCCATCCGCATAAGCAAAGAATTTATTTATACTGCTGCCAAATTCTTTTCTGAAATCTATAAACAACGGTATCGTTCTGTACCTGTAAAAATCCAGGCCCACACCGATGCCCGCAAACCAGGACCTGTATTGCATTCCGTTGACGGATTGTATCTGAAAGGCTGATCCGGTCTGCCCTTCCAGCAATCCGGTATTTATAACAGAATGAAATCGCCAGGTGGGGACAGCTGTTTTCTGCTGGGCAGAAATTCTACCCGTCATGCATACACTCAAAACAAAAAATAGTATGCGTTTCATTTCACACATATTATGATTAAATGATGAAAACTAAAATCAGCAAGCATTGTATTCTAAATATATTGGGATTATAACTTGCTTATCAAATGAATATTGGCTAAATCGGAATAATCGTATTGATAAATGCCATTTGAAGCAACTACAATGGCGATTCCATTTTGAGCAATCACATCATAGTCAACGGCATCATTCAAATGTTTTATCAGTTGCAGGCTATTCACGTTAGCCGCGTTGTAAATTTTCAATCCGTCTTTCCCATCACAAATAAACAGGATGTTGCCGTCTTTGGAAAGGCCTATGGGATGTGTCAGGGCGTAAGACATTACATCAACCGGATTAGCTACATCTTTGATATCAATAATTTTTAACTCATTAATGGCTCCGCGGCACATGCTTGAGTCATTCAGTGTAACGTATGCATAATTGTCATCTGCTATGACGGGATCACAGGCAACGATATGCGTAAACTGACCAATCAAGGCAGGTGTTGAAGGCGCAGACTGTACATCATACATATACATACCGTTATTTGTGCCAACGAATAATCTGTTCTTTAAAGGGTATATCGTTTCTACAGGTCCGGTTATTTGCAAGTTGCTGGCAAATGCCGGCACCAGGGGATTACTGATATCAAACGTTGTCATCGACCAGCTTCCAACTGTATAAAGAAAATTATTTATGATACTGAACCGGGCAGTTGAACCATTCGTGCCGTCCGTCTTTGCCGCCGCAGGAACCGCGGCACTACTGGAGAAACTGGCAGTAAATAAACAGCCTGAACAAGAGGCAGGAGAAACCACATAACTATTTGCCGGGTCATAATCTACGGTGGTGTCCTTAACGGTATATCCTATCATGACATTCACCGAATCAGGATTGATTTCAACTCCCGGAGTGGGGTTATAACCATATGCATAAATAGAATGATCCGGAAAAACATTCGCTGCAAAATTTTTTGCCACTGCATTCAACGGATTGCTGATATCAAATGTTACGAGGTCGCCATAAGCGTCTGCATACAGGGTTGTTCCCGTCACGGCCATATCGTCATTACCCGGAATATTTATAAATGAAACATTTTTCGGACTGGACGGATTGCTGTTATCAATGACGTGTATACCTTTTGATGGCTCTGAGAGATAAATATATTTACCGATAACCGTAATTTTTCCGGCCACATCAATATCAGCTGCAGGCTGGCTTTTAATCGCTTCCCTGAATTTCGAGAGCACCTGAAATATGGGTGTGCTTATCTTATATGTTTTTGTTATTTTGTCTTTCATGCATCCGGTGAACAAAAATGAAAGAAGAAACGCATAGCGAATATGGCCGGTCGGCCAGACTTTCTGTTTCATACAAGGGGTTTTGCCGTTGACTGAAATACAAAACAGAACGTTGCATGGGAATTATTTTTTTCCCGGAATAAAAGAAATTTTCAGTCCTAAATAAAAAAGATGTCCCGGATTTCCA
>Ga0206929_1192_pt1 | contig 13498 bp, 14 predicted proteins | sample Alteio_BWOrgHeat_19_FD_152929 | JGI IMG/M metagenome (GOLD analysis project Ga0206929, IMG submission 152929) | Enriched cells from forest soil in Barre Woods Harvard Forest LTER site, Petersham, Massachusetts, United States -... | ecosystem: Environmental > Terrestrial > Soil > Temperate forest >...
CGAGCAAGTATTCTGCCATGGCTGAAGAAGCCGGGCTGAGCCGCCTGGTTGGAGGAATTCATTACAGAACAGATTGCGAAACGGGTTTGACGGTCGGAAATAAGATTGGCGGGTATGCCATATTGAGAGCACAAAATGACGGAGCTAATTAAAGTTTTTATATGTTTTAAGCAATTAAGACCCTTCGATTCTTCGCGGGGTCTTTTAAAGACTAAAGTCTAAGCACAGTGCGTAAAGCCATAGATTAAAAAATCACGAAGGCTTTTAGATGGAGGAAAGGATACAAAAGTTTAAGAAAGATGCAAAGTTTAAATAACAATCAAAAAATACACTACACACTGCGCGTTGCTGCGGCGATGTGTTTTATTGGCCATGGAGCCTTTGGAATCATCACCAAAGCCATCTGGTGTAATTATTTTGCACTCTTCGGTATAGACAAAGTACATGCCTATCAATTGATGCCGGTGCTGGGGATGGTAGACATACTTATGGGTCTCTCCCTGCTTTTCAAACCTGTTCGTGCAATTGCGGTCTGGCTGGTCATTTGGGGAATTATTACAGCCGCCTGTCGTCCGCTTTCGGGAGAATCTTTTGCTGAGTTCATCGAGCGGGCAGGTAATTTCGGTGCGCCGCTCGCCTTGCTGGTCTTGGCGGGTGGAATAAAGTTGAATTTAAAATGGCTTTTTTCTACGGTCAATCCGCAGGAGCCTGTATCTGAAAAATCCCTGGCCCGGGTGAAACTCATTCTTCGTTTGGCCGTATTTCTTTTATTGGTGGGTCACGGTTGGCTGAACCTGATTCAGAAACCAGGTTTGATAAATCAGTACACTGCCCTTGGATTTTCCAATCCCGTGAATGTGTCGTTGTTAGCCGGGATCTTTGAAATCATGGCTGCTATTGCGGTTTTGGTCAAACCGGTGAGGCCTCTGATCATTGTGTTTATAATTTGGAAGATGGGTACAGAATTGTTCTATCCGCATTTTGAAATATTCGAATGGATTGAACGGGGGGGTAGTTATGGAACGCTTATTGCACTGTGGCTTTGTCTGGATCCCACCTACAAAACTGAAAATAGTTTTACAAAACAAAGATCATTTTCCGTTAACCGATAACGGATAAATATAAAGTTTCTAATCAATCGTCATAAGCAATAAAATCCCTGCGATTCTTCGCGGGGATTTACTTTTAAGCCTAAAGGTCAAAGCATAAAGCTATTTTATCGTATTGTTTAAAAATCAGATAGTTTTTAAACAGTTTAAAATAATTGAACTAAAATTAATTGGCTTTACGCTTTGCGCTTGGGCTTTACACTTAAGACGTAACTTTGATAAATATTTAGTTCCCCAATAAAGTCTCTTTGCACTTTTATGTTTTTGCTTTTGACTTCACACATAGTCGCCCGGTTCCTGCGTCCCGCAACACCGGACAATTATTATGGTGCTCTTTATACAGAAGTGCAAATGAAGAAAGTATTTTCTGACAAAAAAACTTCTGTCGCCCGGTGTGGACATTTTACAAAAATACCTGTAAACTAATGGTGAAATATGATGTTACCTGAAAGACAAGACCGGAAGACTGGAAGACTGGAAGATAATACTTCCTTAACAGCCTAACTGATTCACAACCGTCAAATAAATTTATGACTGACGAATATTTCATGTTACAGGCGCTGAAGGAGGCTAAAAAGGCCTATGACGATGGAGAAGTTCCTGTAGGCGCCGTTGTCACCATGAATGAAAAAATTATTTCCAGGGGTCATAACCAGGTAGAAAGACTGAATGACCCAACAGCGCATGCCGAAATCATTGCCCTTACTTCTGCATTTAATTATCTCGGATCAAAATATTTACCGGAAGCGACGATTTATATTACTGTCGAACCCTGTCTGATGTGTGCGGGAGCACTGTACTGGAGCAAAATTATGAAAGTAGTATATGGGGCTTCAGACATAAAAAACGGATACAGGAAATATGTAGAACCCTGCCCCTCACTGGAACAAGTCGGGGTTGCCCCCAGGCCATTTCACCCCAAAACTATTGTTATAGATAACATACTCGGTGAAGAATGTGCGAACCTGATGAAGGATTTTTTTAAAGCGCGGAGATGAAATCCCCTGGCATTTGTTTTGACATATTAACCTTTGATCAGTAATTTTGTTAACCTTCATCAGAAAAGTATTCACTTCAATTAAAAAATAAAACCATGGCATTTACTTTACCTGCACTCCCTTATGCGCCGGCTGCATTAGAGCCGCATATTGACGCAATGACGATGCAGATACATCACGATAAGCACCATCAGGCATATGTTGACAATCTGAATAAAGCTGTAACTGGTACGCCCAATGAAAGTAAATCGCTTGAAGAACTGGTTAGTATTGCCGGAACGCTGTCACCTGCCATTCGTAATAATGGCGGCGGCCACTGGAATCACAGTTTTTTTTGGGAAATTATGGCTCCCAATGCCGGTGGCAAACCGACCGGAAAACTGGCTGAATCGATTGATGCGGATTTTGGATCATTTGATGCTTTCAAAGAAAAATTCACTCTGGCTGCCACGGGCCGTTTCGGAAGTGGCTGGGCCTGGCTCGTAGAACAGGATGGTAAATTATTAATTTCGTCAACCCCCAACCAGGATAATCCGTTAATGGATATTGCCGAGGTGAAAGGCACGCCCATTCTGGGTGTGGATGTTTGGGAACATGCGTATTATTTGAAATACCAGAATCGCCGTCCCGAATACCTGGGAGCATTCTGGAATGTTATTAATTGGAAAGAAGTAAATAAAAGATACGAAGCATCCCTTTAGGAAAACCTGAAGGTCCTGATATAACTTCAGATCCCGTTTCGCTTTCATTTTACCACCGGGTGGATGGGCAAACGGGATCTTCATGTTAAAAAAATACAAATGAAAAAATCGTACGGTCTGTTACTCTCTGCCCTCTTTTTTTTGGCTGCCTGTTCTTCTCATCAAAAAAAAGTTTTGCTTTATGCCGATAGTAAAATCCAGGTTGACGAGTCTCAAAAAAACATTACCGTTGAGGATGGAACTACCCAGGTTGAACAGGAATTAAATTTTAACAGTGGCGATCCGGTCATTCTGAATATTTCAGCGCCCGGTGGAAAGTATACGCTGGAAGTAAAAGAAGATGGATTATTTCTTGCAAATCTCAAGAAGGATACGGTTGTAGGCAGCATGCAACACACCGGCGAATCAAGGCACACACGAATCACACAGCAGGAACTGCAATTACAACTCGACAGTCTGAATAAGCTGGTAAAAGGCGAGAATATTTCTGCAGCTTCGAAAAACTATTTTATACCACCGGGTAAGGTTGTTAAGATCTCCAACTTTACCAACGCTAAAATATTTGGCCCATACCAACCCGTGCCATCGGCTTTTGACGCATCGTCCGTTCCCGAAATTTATAAATTTTACAGTCTTTCTGAAGAAAAGGAAATCATCGCCAAACTAACGGAGATGAGTAAATACAAATATGAAAAGGGGGATGAAAAAGGTGCGAAGGCTGATGACGACGATGATTCTGTTTATACGATTCATCCGACGAAGAAGTAAGGTTGGCCCTCCTACGCTAAAGCTTCGGTGGGCAAAGCGGTTTAGTACTTCCAGACTTCCAGTCTTCCAGACTTCCAGACTCAGTTAACGGGATCATGCCCATGACGGCCCCAGGGGTGACAACTGGAAATGCGGCGAATGGCCATCCATCCACCACGGAACAAGCCATATTTTTGAAAGGCTTCAATTGCATATGCTGAACAAGTGGGTGTAAACCTGCACTTCGGCCCGAGCCAGGGAGAAATGACCACCTGATAAATCCGGATAAGGAAAATCAGGGGGTAACTAAGTATCTGCAGGATCTTTTTCATATAAAACCTTCATCAGTTTATCCAGAAGCTTTTTTAAAGGGACCGATATTTCTTCATAGTCAACCATTTCCCTGCCAGTATAAATTAAGAACAGATGAAGACAGAAATCGTTTTTCAGAACTTCTGTTTCCAATTCATTTTTCCGGAGCCGGTATGCCTCCCTCATCAGGCGTTTGATCCGGTTTCTGTCAACTGCCCTGGGGAAGTTCTTTGAACTGACGGTAAATCCTGCCTTGAGGTTTCCTTTACCCTGCTCTGTACGATAAAGCAGGCGGAACGGGAACAATGTAATTTTTTTCCCTGTTTCGAAAATCTGATCAATCTGTTTCCGGCTTTTCAGGCGTTCAGATTTTCCTAATGAATATGGTTTGCCAGTGCTCAAAAAATGCGTTAAAAATAAAAAGCCCCATAGGGGGCTGTGATTTACTATTTTAGAAGTCTGTTTTCTTCGTTGACCGTTGACCGTTGACCGTTGATCGTTGACCGTTGACCGTTGACTGTTTGGCTTTGAGCTTACGCTTTAGGCTTTAAGCTTAAAATCATTTTCCACCGAACTCGTCAGAAACAGACAACTTCGCACGTCCCTTGGCACGGCGGCTCGCCAGTACTTTGCGTCCATTGGCAGTTTGCATACGTTTACGAAATCCATGAACTGTTTTGCGACGACGGGTATGTGGCTGGAAAGTGCGTTTCATTATATTTTTTTTAACTCTTGGCCCCTGATAATCAGGAGATTCTCCTTAAATCGATACTGCCGGCGACAGAACCCTTTTTAAAGGGACGGCAAAGCTAAAGAATTCCTGGCTGATTGCCAATAAATAAGTAACCCGTTTTATCAATAATTAGCAGCAAAATAGCCCTGGGTCAGGTTGGCGGTCGGCCCGCTACCGACAGGAGTAGCCATAAAATTAAAAGTGCCCGAGATTCTCCGGGTGGTTGTGTTATTAGATAAAATCATGATCGTTCCATTTGCCTGGGAAAGCAGTGTAACAGAAGGGTCGGGGTTATAAACTCCTATATACAGGCCGGTGGTAAAATCCAGATTATACGTTCCGGCAGTGATATCTGAGGGAAAAAGTAACCCGACGTCCTGTGTACCTGAAAATCCGGCTACCAGTATCTGTCCGGCAGAATCAGATATTTCGACATTGGAAGCAAAGAATTTATTGCCGTCCACGGTTACTTCCAGGGTATCTTTCGGCGCCCCGGGTGGTGGAACTACACCCACTATTCCCGCGGAATAGGGAACATAATCAAAAACTCCCTTAGCGACTGTTTCGGTAGAGTTGTCTGCAGGATTTGTCAGGGTGAACTCAAAGCTGCCGCTGACAACCCGGTTTACCGTGTCGATACTTGAAATAGTAACCGTTCCACCCGCTGAACCAGCATTGCTTACATACACATTAGCGTTACTGTTTAACAGGTTTGCATATATAGCATAAGAAGACGATTGTGCGCCCAGTGTATAAATGCCTGTTTTGAACGCGTGCAAAAGAACGGAAATCTGGTCGCCGGTTTTGCTGATGCCGTTAATCGAAACCCCATCAGAACTGACCAGGACAGTCTGAACACTATCTGCATTCCATAAATTTCCACCAATGGTTGCGTAAAAATCACCGGCACCCGTACCTGTGCCATTGAAAAGTTCTTTGCTGATTTCCTTCTTGCAGGCGACGAAAGAAAATAAAACAAAAGGTAAAAGAAGGTGTCTTAAGCGCAACTTCATAGTCAAGGTTTGGGTTTTGAAGTTACAAAAATACTCTTTCCGATCTGACGGCGTCGCCATAAAAATATCCGGCATGCCGGTCAAAATCTATATTATCATCGGTGGTATAAAAAGAAAGATGATGTCCTTTGCTGCAACGCGCATCTATCTCCGGATGATGCGCCAGGTATTTCTGAAGGCTTTCAGCCACGATGTCTCCCTGAGCAATGAGTTGAATATCACGGGGAAAATATTTTTTCAGTTTTTCCATCAGCAGGGGATAATGTGTACAGGCAAGCAAAACAGTGTCGATTTCAGCAGACTGATCGAGTAACTCATCCACGTATTTCTGTACGAAATAATCAGCCCCCGGGTTGAGGTGTTCATTGTTTTCTATCAGCGGTACCCAAAGGGGACAAGCCTGCTGAAAAACTTTGACCTCCGGAAAAAACTTTTTTATTTCGAGTGTATAAGATTCCGAATTCACGGTACCGCTGGTAGCTAAAATACCTACGTGACCTGTTTTCGAAAGCAATCCTGCTATTTCGGTTGTTGGCCTGATAACACCCAGGACGCGGTTTGAGGTTCCGGATGATACAAGGTCCTGCTGCTGTATTGTGCGCAACGCTTTCGCGGAAGAAGTATTACATGCCAGGATTACGAGCGGGCAACCTTTGGAAAAAAACCATTGTACGGATTCTCTTGTGTACTGATACACTGTTTCAAATGAACGATTTCCATAGGGCGCTCTCGCATTGTCTCCGAGGTAAATAAAGTCGTAGCCTGAAAGTTTTTCAACGATGGATTTCAATACAGTCAATCCGCCATAACCTGAATCAAAAACTCCAATCGGTTGGGAAGAAGGCATATGCTAAATTAATCAACAAAAACTAAAAAGGCCGTTCCGCTTTCCCGGAACAGCCTTTTGATATTTTATAACACATTTTATCTGAGATTCAGTTTCTTTTTTACTAAGGGAAGCAGATCATCAGCAGGTGGTGAGACCAGCATGGCGTCTTTCAGAAATACATAAGTATATCCGTTTTCTTTTGCAACTGTTCCAACGATATCTGAAGCTTTTTTCTGGATGGGTGCCATCAGGTCCTGTTGTTTCTGCTGATAAAGTTGTCCGGCCTGTTGCTGGTAACCCTGCAGTTTCACATAGAGTTCTCCCAATTGTTTTCTTTTAATTTCAATCTGGGCCCTGGTGTATTTTGTTGTATCCTTTGAAGACAGCAAACTGTCTTTTTCACTGAATTCACGTTTCATGTCCTCAAAATTCTGATTCAGTGCACCCTGATATTCCTGCATAGAGGAATCAGCTTTTTTATATTCAGGCATTGAAGTAATCAATTCGCTCAGGCTGATATAACCAAATTTGTTCTGTGCCTGCAACTTGTTCCCGGCGAGTGTAAGGGTGGTTGCTACTAATAGAATGGCAACAATTTTTTTCATAATTGCTTTCTGTTTTCTTTGTTTTGTTAATAGTTGATATAATAAATTTGTCTACTTAACCCCGAGTTCTTTGAGAACATCATCACTCTTATCCAGCTTAGGGTCGGCAAAGATAACAGTAATTCCTTCACTTTTATCTAAAATAAAGTCATACAGACGGTTCACCGCGATTTTTTGTATTGCGTTGTAAACCTTGTCCTGCACCGGTTTGATCAGTTCCTGGCGCTTTTTGAATAAATCCCCCTCAAAACCAAACCGTTTACGCTGGAGGTCCCGCACCTCTTTTTCATGGTTGAAAAGCTCATCTTCTCTTTTTTTCTTCAAATCATCACTTAGCATCACTTCTTCCCCTTCGAAATCCTTATACATTTTATCCAGAACGGCTTGTTTATCATCTATTTCTTTTTGCCATTGGGCACTGATCTGGTCGAGTTGTTTCTGTGCCGTTTTATAATCAGGCATTTTATCGAGAATATATTTAGTATCCACGACCGCATACCGCTGGGCCAGGGCAGAGCAACAAACAGAGAAAATCAGAGAAACTATTAATACAAATTTTTTCATACCGGCAATTTTAAATCGGGTTATTCAGGTTCTACACCTAACATAAAGGTAAAGCGGGTTGCATTGCTAAGCGAACCATTTTGAATCCTGTCAAGCCCGATTGCATAGTCGAAACCCAGCAGCCCGAACATGGGCAGGAAGAAACGTAACCCGACACCCACATCGCGCCGCAAACGGAATGGATTATAACTCTGGTAATCATACCATCCATTGGCAGCTTCAAAGAAAGTTTCTCCGTAAATCGTGCTGCTCGGATTGGTAACAAAGGGATAGCGCATTTCCAGTGTATACTTATTAAACATGGTAAAGAACTGGGAAGCGCTTTGTTGTTCCGGATTGATTCTTGGATCCGAATTCTGGTACACAGGATAACCCCTTTGTGAAATGATATCATAACCAAGCAAGCCGAAGTTGTTGGTCAGACCCGCATCGCCCAACTGGAATCTTTCAAAGGGAGAAAAATTCAATTCATTATTATACCTGCCCATGAAGCCATATTTCACAGAAGCCTTCAATACAAACTGTCTGCTTTTATCGGCACCCATTGGTTTACCGATTGGGATATACCATTCACTGGTCAGGCGGAATTTTGTGTATTCGGGTAATTCAAATTGCTCCTGCGAGGTATTATAATCTGATTTAAATAAAGAATAAGGTGGCGTAAACTGCGCGCTGATCAGGAAATTAGAACCGCCGTGGGGGTAAATCGGCTGATCTATCGAATAGCGGCCCAGCTGCACTTTGAAACTCAGGTTATTTGAATATCCGTTTCTGAATTCAGGTGAAAAAAGAGAATAGTTCGTCAGATCGTATAACGTGTAATTCAGTGAATAGGTCAGGGTAAAATAATCATCCGGCCATTTCAATTGTTTACCCAGGGCAATAACAACCCCGAAGTTTTTGAGCGAGTTGGTATCGCTGTAAGCATATTTTGCTGTGGTATAATTATACCCACCGGTACGGAATGCACTTCGATAAAGGCTTACGGTGAGCGAGTTTCTTTTCTTTCCACCCAGCCATGGTTCGGTGAATGAAAGATTATAGGATTGATAGGCCTTACCGTTAGCCTGCACGCGCAGACTAAGTTTCTGTCCATCACCTGTCGGCAAAGGATCCCAGGCAGATTTCTTCCAGATATTATTGATGGAAAAATTATTGAATGAAATCCCAACCGTACCCGTTATCCCGATACCTCCGCCCCATCCAGCAGAAAGTTCCAGCTGATCGGATGATTTTTCTTCGACCGACCAGTTAATGTCCACCGTTCCGTCTTCCTGGTTCGGTACAATACCCGGTGTTACTTTTTCCTGATTGAAATATCCAAGGTTTACAATTTCACGTGTAGAACGAATGATATCCTGACGACTGAATTTTTCTCCCGGAATAGTTCTTAGTTCCCGCCGGATCACATATTCCTTGGTTTTTTCATTTCCGGCAATCGTAACATTTTTTATGGTTGCCTGGGGACCTTCCACCATGCGAATTTCAAAATCGATGGTGTCGTTATACACGGCCGTTTCAACCGGATCAATCCGGAAGAACAGATAACCGTCGTCCAGGTAAAGGTCGCTGACGCCACCACCTTCCTGAGTAACCTGCTTACCCAGTTTTTTATTCAAAATATCCAAATTATATACATCACCTTTTTTGATTCCCAATACCAGGGAAAGAATTGAATCAGGATATTTTGTATTTCCCTTCCAGTTTATCTTACCAAAATAATATTTCTCTCCTTCATCTACTTTAATGGCGATGTTCAGTTGATGCTTGCTGTTATACATTAAAGTATCAGAAACGATCACCGCATCGCGGTATCCCTGGGCATTGTAGTAATCCAGGATTTTTTCTTTGTCCTCGCCGTATTTTTTTGCGTTGAATTTGGCTGAGCTAAAAAGTTTAAAGCGGAAATACGGGTCCAGAAATTCCTTTGTACCGGTGTAAGAAAGAAATCCCCAGGTATCAATATATTGCTTAAAAGATTCAGGTTTCACTACGCCGTAAGATGAAGAATCTTTGGCGGGATAAAGTGTGAGTTTGGTGACTTCATGGGTGTCATCCAGTTGTTTCTTTAGCCGGGATTGCGAAATGTTTTTGGTACCGTAAATGGAGATCTGATTAATGCGGACTTTGGTACCCTTGTCGATATGAAAGGTGAGTGTTTCAGAATTGGGTGTTTTCGGATCGCGTGCTTCACTTATCTGTACAGTAACTCCCTGAAAACCCTTGTCGGCGAAATATTTCCTGATGTTTTCGTCGGCGGTTTGTTTCATGTTTTCTGTGATCACACGTCCCTTGATCAATCCTGTTTTTACTTTTAGTTCGTCTGATTCGGACTTACTGGCTCCGTCAAAAATGAAATTCGTCAAACGCGGTCTTTCCGTTACGTTGATTTCAACATAGAGTTCGTTGCCGGTAATCTTGGTGAAATAGATAGCAATATTTGAAAACAAATTCTGGTTCCACAATTTCTGAATGGCTTTACTGAAATTATCACCGCCGGGGATGATTACTTTATCGCCAATACTTAATCCGGAAACAGAAATCAGCAATGATTCGTCGAGGTATTTACTACCGGTGATTTTTAATCCCGCAATAGTAAATTCTTTAGGTGTTTTCTGACTTTCAAGGGCAAGTAATTCAGGATCTACGGAAACAGGATGAGTGGTGTCGGCAATAACTGTGTGGGTAGTATCAGTAACCTGAGCCTCGGCATTTGTAATCGTCAATAAGCAGTAAGTAAGCAAAAAAACACCAGTCAATAAACGTCGTAGCATCCGGGCGGGTTTTTTAGAGCGGCAAATTAAGTGGATTAATTAAAAGTGTTTGTTAAAATGCAAGCTGGATCAATGATACAGGCCATTTATTCTCAAGCATTTCTGAAGGAATTGGAATCCTCAGCCCAGTTGCTCGCTGGTTTTACCAAATCGTCTTTCCCGGGTCTGAAAATCCAGGATGGCCTCGTATAGATTTTCTTTCCGGAAGTCAGGCCAAAGTACGGGTGTAAAGAATAATTCAGCATAAGCAAGTTGGTATAAAAGAAAGTTACTGATCCGGTGTTCGCCACTCGTCCTGATCATTAATTCGGGGTCGGGAAAATTCCGGGTACAAAGGTATTTTTGAAAACTATACTGGTCTATCGTTTCCGGGTCCAGTTTTCCCGCTTTAACGTCTAATCCCAGCTGCCTGGCGGCCTCGCCCATTTCCCAGCGGCTGCTATAGCTCAGGGCCATGATCAGATTCAATCCGGTGTTACCGGCGGTTTCTGATATGGCTTCCTGCAAAACCATTATCGTTTTTTCCGGAAGCATTTCAGTATTCCCGATCACATGCAGCCGGATACTGTTTTTGTTCAGTGTCGGAACTTCCTTGCGGATCGTATCGACGAGTAATTCCATTAGTCCGCTTACTTCTCTTTCGGGCCTTTCCCAATTTTCGGTGGAAAAGGCATAGAGTGTCAGATAACCAACTCCTAATTCTGCACAGGCTTCGACCGCATTACGCACACTTTCAACGCCATGGTAGTGGCCGAACAGTCTGTCCTGTCCCTGCCCCTTGGCCCATCTCCCATTCCCATCCATGATGATAGCGATATGTTTGGGTAATCGTTCCGGGTTAATACTGAATTTCAAAGACTCCATGCCCGTTTTTGAAGGGGACGAAGGTAAGCATAAAGCTTAAAGGCTAAAGCCAAAAACAAGTTTTAAATCAGTGGATTTAAGACTAAATTTTACTGACGATCTGACATACAAAAGCTTTTAAGCTTTTTGCATTATGATCCCTTCTGTTTTAGGCTTTGGCCTTAAGCTTTAGACTTAGTAGGTTGGACAACGATAAGAACTCAAATTCATGGAAAACATGATTTCGAGATAGAGGAAGCCATCGTTCTGGTTTTGATAACCCCGCTGGCGGCCCTGGATACCAATAGGCGGTTTTCCGGTTTCGTAGCTGCGGTCCTGGAGCAGGGCAGCCACAGACGGGGATCCGTCCGGCAGGGTGGGGAAATTATTGATGCCCGCATAGGTTTTACTCACATCGTCGATATAATCCGTTGTGGTAAAGTTATATACGGCCTCCACTCCTATGTTCATTTTAGGATTCAGATTATATTTATAACCCAGTCCCAGGGGAATATAGGCAGCGATATTCTTATATGGCTTTCGGTCGGGGTAGGCAGGTGAGCCCTGACCTTCCGTTCCCAGCTCACGCAGATAGTATTTCTGGCCGTCCAGATAGGCATAGGGATCAAAACTGAACATTCCGACCCCGATCGTGAGGTATGGTGTTGCGCGGTGATCACCATCGCCGGGAATAAACCGGAGAAAATTGAAGTCACCCTGGACACCCAGCTGCCAGATATTGGTGTTAAAACTCAGATTCCGTCTCAGATCGAAGGCATTCTGGGTATTATACACATCCGAATACCCCAGTCGGGCAAATTGCCCCTGTATCCTTACAGAGATATAATCTGTTACCTGTTTTCTGAAAAATAATCCAAAGGCGATCTTGGGGGTATTAAAATGCAAGTCGGGGTTAAGGTCCCCAAAGTATTGGGAAGCACCGGCCAGAACACCAAACTCTCCTGTGTACAGATAACTATGATCCGGTTGTGCAACCGTGCGGAGAACAAAAAAATACAAAATAGTCCCTGTCAGAAAAAACTGCTTCATAGCCGCAAAATAAACGTTATTCTTTGCCCGCCCGTCGATTCTATTCGCTAACGTCGCAAAATATATTTTCTTATGTGAGAACTGTTAATTCCTGCGATCCAGTCCCCACGATAATTTATTGCGCAGGGTTTGCAGGAAGTTATTTTCATTTAATCTTACCAGAGAGACATCGAACTTTTCACGCCGGACGGCGAGTTGTACATTTTTATCAACGATTTCCTTTCTCGAATCGAGTGCACACAAAAAACTTTCCGCCCTTCCTTCTATCTCGAAAGAAATAACATTATCATCAGGCACCACAATAGGGCGTACGTTCAGATTATGTGGCGCAACCGGGTTGATTACAAAACTGCCAGACTCCGGGAATACCACAGGACCTCCACAGCTTAGTGAATAACCGGTGGAACCTGTCGGTGTTGAAACAATCAAACCGTCGGCCCAATATGTATTGAGAAAGTCACCATTGAGATATGTGTGGATCCGAATCATAGGAGAAGTATCCGTTTTATGAATAGCGAATTCATTCAATCCATAAGGAACTTCGCCGAATAAAGTCTTGTTAGCGTCCAGGTGAATCAGCGATCTCTTATCCGTTACATAAGTTCTTTCCGCCAGTGCCTGTACAGCGAGCAGCATATCTCCCTTACCGATACTGGCCAGAAATCCAAGGCGGCCGAAATTTATCCCGATGATCGGAATGTCTTTGTCTCTTACGAATGCTATGGTGTCCAGCAGCGTGCCGTCTCCTCCAAGACTGATTAAAAAATCGATGGACTCATTCAGATCATTTGAATGTTGAAAAAATAAAAGATCGGGAGGAAAGCGAAACACATTGCTAATGCATTCATAAAACGGCAGATATATAACAGGCTGTATGTGACGCCGGTAAAGTTCATCCAGCAATTGCTGCACTTCAGCCCGTTCTGTTTCTTCAATGATCCGGCTGTATATGGCTACTTTCATTTCATTAATTTAATAGTCTTCTCCTTGTTAAAAATCATTTCTAATATGAAAAAATAAACCTTTTTCCCCTAACTGGTTCACACTATACTCAATGCGGAATACAAAATCATAAAAAGTCACAATATCAAATCCGGCTCCGTAGGTATACAGCATTGTGTTTTGAAGGCTATTCAGATTATTGTACCTGTTAAGAACATATCCCAGGTCAACATATGTTTTTGCATAAATCCGGAAAGGAATATGATCATGTGAGGTTT
>Ga0206929_1193_pt1 | contig 13429 bp, 16 predicted proteins | sample Alteio_BWOrgHeat_19_FD_152929 | JGI IMG/M metagenome (GOLD analysis project Ga0206929, IMG submission 152929) | Enriched cells from forest soil in Barre Woods Harvard Forest LTER site, Petersham, Massachusetts, United States -... | ecosystem: Environmental > Terrestrial > Soil > Temperate forest >...
GTCTGTGTCAATACAAATAACATCGTTCCCGGTTTCTGCAAAACATGTCCCTGTAACGAGCCCGACGTAACCAGTTCCTACTACAGCAATTTTCATTCTAAGTAATTCTTTTTAATTGTCAGATATGATTAGTTAAGGAATTCTAAAACATTTGAGCAAATAAAGCTTAGTTGTTCCTCTGTCAATTCAGTATGCATTGGCAGTGAAATCACCCGCTCAGTAAGCCAGTCCGTAACTTCCAGTTGCTGCAGACCTGATTGAAAAGATGCGAACATATTTTGCCTGTGAGCAGGCACCGGATAATAGATCATGGATGGAATTTTCTTCGCCGCCAGGTGTTCGTTCAGTTTGTTCCTGTCGGGCCCATCAAGTATTAACGTATACTGATGAAAGACGTGTTTGGAATAAGGTGCCCTGTATGGCGTGATTATTTTTGGATGGCCCGCAAATGCCCGGTCATAATAATCTGCTGCTGCCCGGCGGTTAAGTATATATTCATCCAGTAAAGGTAGTTTAACGTTTAAAATAGCGGCCTGAATAGAATCGAGCCGGCTGTTGCAACCCACTATTTCGTGATAATATCTTTTTATCTGGCCATGATTGGCGATCATTTTAAAAATTTCCGAAAGGGCGAAATCACCTGTACAAAGAGCTCCGCCATCCCCATAAGCTCCCAGGTTTTTAGAGGGGAAAAATGAAGTGGTTCCAACCGTGCCGATGGTCCCTGTTTTATATTTCTTTCCATCCGGAAAAGAATAATCACTCCCGATTGCCTGGGCATTGTCCTCGATCACTTTCAATCCGTGCTTTACGGCGATGTCCATGATTTCCTTCATGGGTGCAGACTGGCCATACAGATGCACCGGCACAATTGCCCTGGTCTTTTTTGTGATTTTTTTTTCTATTGAAACCGGATCAATGCAAAAAGTTTTTGAATCAACATCGGCAAATACAGGTTTCAACCCCAGTAACGCAACCACTTCCGTAGTAGCAATGAAAGTAAAAGAAGGAGTGATCACCTCGTCCCCGGGTTTCAGTCCGAGGCCCATCAGGGCAATTTGCAAGGCATCCGTTCCGTTTGCACAGGGTATCACATGTTCAATGCCGAGATAACCGGAAAGATTTTGAGAGAATTCAGTAACCGGCTTGCCGTTTATAAAAGCTGTTGAATCCAAAACCTCATGAATCGCGAGATCCACTTCCCCCTTAATTTTTGAATACTGTCCTTTCAGATCAACCATTTGGATAGGCTGCATAAGCTCTTTATTAACGGGCACAAACCTACATTAAAATAATGGTATATGCAATGACTCAATCAGTTATGAATGGTTAGGGAAAGGATTACATTTGCTTTTACAATCATTTAACCTCCCGGAAATTGACCATCGTTTTATATAATCTCTTTCTTTGGTTATATCAGTTTTGCATCCGGATCATTTCCCCATGGAATCCGAAAGCAGCTGCCTGGATTAACGGACGGCGGGGTGTTTTCAAAACTATCATGCAGGCGGATATCCGGGGTGAAAAACGTATCTGGATGCATTGTGCTTCCCTGGGAGAATTCGAACAAGGCAGACCGGTTATTGAGTCTCTGCGTAAATTATATCCTGATATCACAATCATCGTGAGTTTTTTTTCACCGTCCGGCTATCAGATCAGAAAAAATTATACAGGAGCTGATCATATATTTTATCTGCCCATGGATTCCGCTGTTCACGCCAGAAGATGGGTCGAATTGGTAAAACCCAATATGGTTCTCTGGATTAAATACGATTACTGGTATTACTATTTGCGTGAGCTTCGTATGAGGAAAATTCCTGTTTTGCTTGTATCACCGCTATTTCTGCCGGACCAGCCCTTTTTTAAATGGTATGGAAATATTCACCGGCTGATGCTGGATAGTTTTCACGCTTTTTTTGTTCAGAATGAAGAATCAAAAAAGTTACTCGAATCTCTGGATATTAAGCAATCGGTATTTGTGAGTGGTGATACACGGTTTGACCGGGTGATAGATATTGCTGAAGCTTTTGAACCCATTCCTGTGATTGCTGATTTTTGCGGAAATCACCAGGTGATTGTTGCCGGGTCCACCTGGGAAGAGGATGAAGAAGAGCTGGATCACTATGCAAATACACACCCGGAAATTCGTTTTATCATCGCTCCGCACGAAATTGAGGCCGACCATCTGAAGGATATTGAGTCTTTGTTCAGAAATACCATCCGTTTTTCGGCATTGGAAAATCAATATTCAACACTAAACGCGGAACGCATTTCGATGAATGCTGAAGTACAGTCGACCGTTGAACATTCTGCATCGGACATTCCGCGTTCAGCGTTTAGCGTTCAGCCCAACGTACTCATCGTAGATAACATCGGCATGCTTGCCAGACTTTATTTTTATGCAGATATATGTTATGTGGGAGGCGGATTTGGCGACGACGGAGTACATAACGTGCTTGAAGCTGCTGTTTACAGTAAACCTGTAATTACCGGACCAGTTATAGAAAAATATATTGAAGTAATGGAGCTGGCAGATGCCGGTGGCGTTGTTATCATCGATAATGCCCTGGAAGCAGAATCGGTTTTTAGCAGACTGCTGAATAACAAGGAAGAATATTCTTTCCATGGTAACGCTGCCAGGAATTATGTTTACGCACGCAGAGGAGCAACGGAAAAAATCATTCGTTATATTCAGGAAAATCGTCTTCTGACCAGTTGATAGAAATGCTGGACGACGTCACGCGAATCATCCCATCCCAGTTTAATTTTTAATTCCCTCTCCATCCAGTACTGGGCTTCGGCTAATATGCGAAAATTATTGATGGTTTTGATGCTTCTTTCGTACATCGGCTCATCACCCCTGAATAACTCATTGATGAATACGAAACGGTCGTTCACCCCGATGGCTTTTCTAAGTTCCTTTACAGGCGACCCCTTCAAAACGGACCCCAATTCAGACTGGCTGCCTGGTTTGAGCTTATCGTTGATAGATCTACCGCTATTCCCGATCAGGTCGTTTATTTCCCGGTTATTTGGCTGGTGGGACAATGTAGGAACTTCTATCAGCGGATCGCCACCCATCCATGCCTGGTGACCTTCAGGTATACTCTGAAGGATTTCTTCCACGGCACGGTGAGAAATATTCATAGAAGGCATCACAACTGAAACTGCCGGGTTTTTCTTGCCTGTAATATTAATTGTATGACTGGTGGTCAGTTCTGCTTCGATCTGTTTGAGGGTGACAAGCATCTGAAGTGCGCTTTCGTTTTGTTCGCATTGTTCATTTAACTTGCTGATGAGATGCTGCAATTTTTCCATTAGGCGTTTGAAAAGTATTGATACCAGTTATATAAAATTAAAGCAAATATTTATCCAAATTCTTCCAGTCTATGTTTATTGAGCCTGCCATACAATTTGATCGCCGCGGATGGATTGAGGTGATCTGCGGTTCCATGTTTTCAGGAAAAACGGAAGAACTGATCCGCAGACTGCGCCGGGCGCGGATTGCAAACCTGCGGGTAGGAATTTTTAAACCGCTTACGGACGACCGATATCACCCGGAAAATATCGTTTCTCACGATGATAACAGCATACTTTCCATTCCGGTACCCAATGCGAAAGCCATATTGGATGAGGTTTCTACTGTGGACGTGGTCGGTATCGACGAAGCCCAGTTTTTCGATGAATCCCTGCCGGAAGTGTGTGATATACTGGCTTCGAGGGGTACGCGGGTAATCGTAGCCGGTCTGGATATGGATTATCTGGGAAAACCTTTTGGACAAATGCCCGCGTTGCTGTCCAAAGCGGAATATATAACCAAGTTGCATGCCATTTGCATGCAATGTGGCAATATTGCAAATTATTCTTATAGAAAATCCGGAGTCGCCGAGCAATTATTGATTGGCAATAAGGACCTGTACGAGCCCAGGTGCAGGATTTGTTATGCGAAAGGCGCATCGCTGTGAGATGTTTAAGATGAAAGCGAATTGTTAAATTTATTTTAAAGAAAATGTACAGGGGATTCCGGTTAATTCTTGCCTTAATAAAAAAGGATGTATTGCTGGAATTTCGGCAGCAATACAGTTTTTACGGAGTTCTCCTTTACGTGGCTTCTACTATTTTCGTACTCTATCTGGCTATGGGACAGCCCGAAAATATGATCTGGAACGGGTTGTTTTGGATGATGCAGCTCTTCATCTGCGTCAATGCAATCGCCAAAACTTTTCTCCAGGAAGGTAAGGGCAGGCAATTATATTTTTATTCTATATGCAGTCCGGTACATTTCATACTTGCGCGTATGATTTTTAACGCTGTACTGATGTTAGTGATGAATCTGATCAGTCTTACCTTATTCATTCTATTACTTGGGTATCCACTTGCACATCCCCTTCTTTTCCTGGGAATTTCCTGCTTTGGCGCCTGCAGTATCAGCCTTGTTTTTAGCTTTCTTGCTGCCATTGCAGCGCGCGCACAGCAAAATGCTGCCCTGATGGCCATACTCGGTTTCCCATTGATCATCCCACAATTGATGTTGCTGATGCGTCTTTCAACTCTGGCATTTTCAGATGTTTTTCAAAGCGGACTGCTTTCCATTGTGCTATTACTTTCCTCCTTTGACGTTATGATTTTAGTATTATCTGTTATATTATTTCCTTTCTTATGGAAAGATTAAAAAAGCTTTATGCTTTGCGCATTAAGCTTTTCGCTTTGACAGCCTTATCCTATTTTTGTCTGCCGGAAATAACCGCGACTATTTAAGCTTACCATATGTTTCGTAAGAGCTGGTGGAAAATACTGAGTTTCTTTTTACTGTTGTATACATTCATAGCCGGATTTTTAGGAAAAGTACCCGCGAAGCCGATTCTGAATGAGACCATTCGCAATTTGTATTTTCATGTTGCCATGTGGTTTGGGATGATGATTTTTTTCATCGTTTCCGTGATTTATTCCTTAAAATACCTCCGGCACAATCGTACATCCGATGATATCTATGCAGTGGAATTCGCCAGAACAGGAATAGTATTCGGACTACTAGGTCTGATTACCGGTTCAGTTTGGGCAAGATATACCTGGGGTGATTTTTGGAGCAATGATCCAAAACAACTGGGTGCGGCTATCGCATTGATGATTTACCTGGCTTACTTTGTACTCAGGAATTCGCTCACGGACATTGATAAATCTGCGCGCATCAGCGCAGTCTATAACGTGTTTGCATTCGCTATGCTGTTTCCGACCATTTGGATTATCCCCAGGCTGGTGGAAAGCCTTCACCCCGGTGGAATGGGTAATCCTGCACTCGATACAAAAGATATTGACAGCAGGATGCGGTTGGTTTTCTGGTTTGGAGCAATTCCCGGTTGGACATTATTAGGTGTCTGGATTTCGACCTTACGCATACGTATACAATTGTTTTCCTTAAAACACGAACTCCATGGGTAAAATATGTTCACGTGTATATCTTTCAGTTTTTGCAATGATGCTTTCCGTTTTTGTTTACGCACAGGATAGTCTTCAAAATGAAAAACCCCAAATGGCTGATGCACTGCGTACGAACGGAAAAATATATGTAGTGGTGACGGTTTTGGTCATTATTCTGATCGGCCTGTTCCTTTATCTTGTAAATACAGATAAAAAAATCAGCCGGATGGAAAAAAATATTAAATAATCTGACACAATATTTTTTCTTTAACTAAAATCGATTTATGGCTGCCAGGCATGAATATAAATTTTTCGAAGCTGTTGAAAAAAGTTTCGACAAAGCCACCCCTTTTACCAATTGGGATCCGGGTGTACTGGAACAGATTAAACAATGCAACGCGGTTTATCGCATGTTCTTTCCCGTTAAAATAGGAGATAAAGTAGAAGTGATCAAGGCATACCGTGTGCAGCATTCACATCACAAAACACCCTGCAAGGGAGGTATCCGTTTTGCACTTTCTGTCAATCTCGATGAAGTAATGGCTCTGGCCGCTTTAATGACTTACAAATGCGCCATTGTGAATGTGCCGTTTGGAGGAGCTAAGGGTGGAATTGCCATTGATCCCAAAAAATATTCTGCGTATGATCTGGAAAAAATCACCAGGCGGTACACTTCGGAACTGATTAAGAAGAATTTTATCGGTCCCGGTACGGATGTGCCTGCACCCGATTATGGAACGGGTGAAAGAGAAATGGCCTGGATCCTGGATACTTATATGAGCATGCGGCCAGGTGAAGTAGATGCCCTGGCTTGCGTGACCGGAAAACCCGTAACCCAGGGTGGGGTAAGAGGAAGAAGAGAAGCAACCGGATTGGGAGTATTTTATGGAGTCAGAGAAGTGTGTAATATAAAGGATGTGATGGATAAGCTTGGATTACACACCGGAGTAGAGGGGAAACGGGTGGTAGTGCAGGGGATGGGAAACGTTGGATATCACGCAGCCAAATTTTTCCGGGAGGGCGGCGCCAAAGTAATTGGCCTGGCAGAATTTGAAGGAGCAATTACGAATCCGGCAGGATTGAATGAAGAAGATGTTTTTCAACACCGGAAGAAAACAGGATCTATTTTGAATTTCCCCGGTGCGACCAACCTGGAAAAATCAACAGACGCCCTGGAGATGGATTGCGATATTCTGGTACCGGCTGCCCTTGAGAACGTGATCAATGGTGAAAATGCGAAACGGGTGAAAGCGAAGATCATTGGTGAAGCGGCAAATGGTCCGCTTACCCCTGAGGCTGATGAGGTTTTTATAAAGAAAGGAATATTGGTAATTCCGGACATGTACCTGAATGCCGGTGGTGTTACGGTTTCTTATTTTGAGTGGCTGAAAAACCTGAGTCATGTGCGATATGGCCGAATGGAAAAAAGGTTTACAGAGAATCTCAATACCCATATACTGGGACAATTGGAAGAACTTACCGGTAAGCAGGTACGCCCAAAAGAAAGAGAGTTTATTATGCATGGCGCAGAAGAAGCGGATCTGGTTTATAGTGGACTGGAAGAAACGATGATTACTGCCACCCATGAAATTATGAACTGTTGGAAAAGCAATCCGTCCATTCCGGATATGCGTACCGCGGCTTATGTGGTAGCTATTAATAAAGTCGGAACAAGTTATGCCGAGTTGGGGATATTTCCTTAATAAGCCTTAGGCCCAAAACAAGTGTGGTGAAGGTAGAAAAGGTTGCTACTCATCATAAGTCGGTAAAACGCTCATCTCCTCAAAATCCAGAAGGGCTTTTTTATAGGCATGGCATTGCTGACCATTGGTTACGACCAGGTATTTGACAGGTATTGCGATATTGTAGTGGAGTGCCTGCCAGAGCACCGATTTATCGAGCGGCTTATGCATGGCCTTACATTCGATCATCATCCAGGGCTTGGCGGCTTTATCGTAAACCAGGATATCAAATCGTTTGCTCATTTCACCCAGTTTCATTTTTTTCTCAACTGCAATATAACTGGAAGGGTATTTTTTTACCTGAAGCAGATATTGCGCAAAGTTTTGCCGAACCCATTCTTCTTCAGTTAATCGTACCCATTGTTTCCTCTGATCATCAAAAATGAACTCTTTTCCGGGCTCCTCTTCTTTGATTTTGAAAGCATAATGAGGGTAATAGATTTTAATCATACCTCAACTATTTGCTAAATTACAGAATCTGGTTTGGCGGAAAGGTTTACAAGGTTGAATCCAGCAATGAATTTATGAAAACAAAAGAAGAAATCGTCAGCAACTGGCTTCCACGATATACAGGAGAGAAGCTGGAAAATTTTGGTTCCTATATTCTGCTAACCAATTTTTCACACTATGTTCATTTGTTTGCGGATATGCATAAGGTGACTGTGATCGGCGAAGACAAGCCAATGCAATGCGCGACGGCAGGTGATATCAGTATCATTAATTTTGGAATGGGCAGTCCCACAGCCGCCACCATCATGGATCTCCTGAGCGCCATTAAACCCAAAGCCGTCTTGTTTCTAGGAAAATGCGGAGGTTTAAAAAAAAGAAATAAACTGGGAGACCTGGTGTTACCGATAGCCGCGATACGGGGAGAAGGAACATCCAACGACTATTTTCCTCCGGAAGTACCTGCTCTTCCTGCCTTTGCATTGCAAAAAGCAATTTCCACTACAATTCGTGAATTTGGGGTAGACTATTGGACGGGAACCGTATATACAACGAATCGAAGGGTCTGGGAGCATGATGACATCTTTAAAGAATATTTGAAAAAGATCCGGGCTTACGCAATTGATATGGAAACGGCTACCATTTTTTCTGTTGGTTTTTATAATAAAATTCCAACAGGTGCGCTTCTGTTGGTCAGCGATCAGCCTATGATTCCCGATGGTGTAAAAACTGCCGAGAGCGATCAGCGCGTAACCGGTGATTTTGTAAGCACTCATTTGAAAATTGGCATCGATTCGCTCAAACAACTGATTAACGGCGGACAAACCGTCAGACATCTTCGGTTTTAATTAAAAGCTTGTTTCCACTCATTCAAATAAATAATTTAACTGTAGATTTTCCAGGATCAGGAACTTCTGCACCTGCTTTACAGGATATTTCTTTTTCCCTGATGCGTGGAGAAATGCTTGCGATAGTAGGCGAATCCGGATCAGGCAAATCGGTAACCTCCCTCGCAGTAATGAATTTATTAAGTACAGCGGCCAGGATTGTCAGCGGATCGATCATGTTTTCTTCTGATGGTAAGAAGGATTGTGATCTGCTTGGTATACCAGATAAAATTGTAAGGTCTTTACGGGGAAACCAGATGGCTATGATTTTTCAGGAACCCATGACTTCATTGAATCCTTTGATGACTTGCGGAACCCAGGTTTGCGAACCGCTCATCCTTCATAAAAAATTAGATAAGGCAGTAGCCAGGTCAACTGTTCTGAAATTATTTGCGAAAGTTTTACTGCCTGAACCGGACCGTATCTATAATAGTTACCCACATCAGCTCAGTGGCGGACAAAAGCAAAGAGTCATGATTGCGATGGCTATCAGCTGTAATCCTTCGCTGCTGATTTGTGATGAACCTACAACGGCTTTGGATGTAAGAGTGCAGAAATCAATATTGGATCTTTTAAAAAGCCTTAGAAAGTCAGAGAATATGGGAATCATTTTTATTACCCATGATCTGGGGCTGGTTGCGGACATGGCCGACCGCGCACTGGTAATGTTGAGGGGGAAAATAGTAGAAGAAGGCAATGTGGCAGATATTTTTAACATGCCGAAGCATCCGTACACCCGGGGCCTGCTCATGTGCCGGCCAGCACTTCATTCGAAGGGGGAACGATTACCCGTAGTTTCAGATTTCATGGAAGGACGTAAAACAGGATTCAATAAAATAAATACTGGTCCGGAACTAAAAGCAAAATCGCACATCGATGAAACGCCTGCTGAGTTCAGATCAACTGAAACCGGAGTTTTGAATGAAGTGAAAGGGGAGTTGAAACCGGAAGTGAAATCAGATACGCAGCGCCCGGTGTTGATAGAGATAAAGGGAGTTCATCTTAGATATTCTTCAGGGAAAAACTGGCTGGGCAATGAAAAAAACTGGGTTTATGCGATTCAGGATATCAATTTTAAAGTATACCAGGGAGAAACACTGGGTATTGTTGGAGAATCGGGTTCAGGTAAAACCACCCTTGGACGTGTGATGCTTGGTTTGAATAAACCGACACAGGGAAGCATTTTCTATGGAGGTTCAGACCTGATGCTCATGACCAAACCCGAATTGCTTAAATTCAGGAGGAATATTCAAATTGTTTTTCAGGATCCTTATTCATCATTAAATCCACGTTTAATGATTGGTCCGTCGATTTCAGAACCGCTTCATGTGCATACGGCTTTTAAGAATTCAGTACGGAAGGCGCAGGTGTTGGATTTATTGAAAAAGGTAGATCTCCAGCCGGAGCATTTCTACCGGTATCCCCATGCTTTTTCGGGCGGGCAACGACAGAGAATTGTTATAGCCCGGGCACTTGTGATGAATCCGGGATTTGTTGTATTTGATGAATCAGTTTCCGCACTTGACGTAAGTATACAGGCCCAGATATTAAATCTGATCAACGATTTGAAGCAAAATATGGGATTCACGGCTGTTTTTATATCACACGATCTCTCGGTAATCCGCTACTTGTGCGACCGTGTTCTGGTTATGGAAAAGGGCAGGATTGTGGAGTCGGGCGAAGTGGAATCTATATATCGAAATCCCGAAACTGACTATACCCGCTCGCTGATTGAAGCCATTCCCGGAAATAAACTGGCTTAAAAAACCCGAAAAAACTGTTTTTTTAGACGGTAACAATAATTTCAGTGCCTTGTCAATAATTAAGAATTCTTTATTACCTTTGCACACTTGTAAAATCATGCCGTAACATGACCGAATCGGGTGCCGTAAGACCTGGTTTGATTGACCAGTTATTCTCAGCTTCATTCGACTCATGTACCGGGAACTTATAAATTTCACACTGAATGAAGCTTTCCCAGTTCAAATTCGATTTACCCCTCAATCTGATTGCCCAGCATCCCGCCAAAAGAAGAGAAGACAGCCGAATGATGGTTGTTCACCGGAAAACCGGCCAAATTGAAAATAAACATTTTAGGGATGTGATGGAGTATTTCAATGATAAAGATGTATTCGTTGTAAACAATACAAAGGTATTTCCTGCCAGAATGTATGGTCGAAAAGAAAAAACCGGAGCCAAAATTGAGGTTTTTTTGCTTCGCGAACTCAATAAACCGAACAGGTTATGGGATGTGATCGTTGACCCGGCAAGAAAAATCCGGGTTGGTAATAAATTATATTTTGGGGATAATGATGAGTTGGTAGCTGAAGTCATTGACAACACGACCAGCCGTGGCCGCACCATTCGTTTTTTATGGGACGGTACAGATGACGAATTCCGCCAGGTATTGGAAATTCTGGGCGAAACTCCCCTTCCAAAATATATTAAGCGTAAACCGGATGAAGAGGACAAGGAAAGATATCAGACTGTATATGCAAAACATGAAGGTGCGGTAGCTGCACCCACAGCTGGCTTACACTTCAGTAAGGAATTGATTAAAAGACTTGAAATTAAAGGAATTCGTTTTGCAGAGGCAACACTTCACACGGGGCTTGGCACATTTCGTCCCATTGAAGTGGAAGACCTGAGTAAACATAAGATGGATGCCGAATATTACAGGGTAGATGAGGAGGCTTGTAAGATTGTAAATAAGGCAAGGTTAGGCGGTCATCGTATTTGTTCTGTGGGAACTACTACTATGCGTGCACTGGAATCATCTTTTACGGCTGAAAAATTACTGAAACCATCGGAAGGCTGGACAAATACTTTCATTCATCCGCCTTATCAGTTTAATATTGCAGATGCGTTAATTACCAATTTCCATCTTCCCAAAACAAGTCTTCTGATTATGGTTTGCGCTTTTGCAGGCTATGATTTAACTATGGAAGCTTATAAAAGGGCGATCAAGGATAAATATCGTTTCTTTAGTTACGGAGACGCTATGCTGCTCGTTTAATCTGACGCCTGCTCCCGTTAGAGTAAGGTTGACACGATAAATGCCTGCTTTCTTTTTGAGATATTTCTTTGTAATTTCAAACGTCAGGAATGACGGTCTGATTATTATGTACATGACCAGACCAGTTGTTGATTACGAGTATTCTTATGAAGTTTGATTTTCCAAAAAAGATCAGAAGCGGTTACCTGGTAGTATTCCTGTTGCTGGTCCTTTGCTATTTTCTTTCCCTTTCGTCTTTCATCCAACTCAGAAAACAGAATAAATGGGTTGGACACACCCGCGAAGTGATCAATGAACTGGCAACCCTTAATTCTAATTTGAAAGACGCTGCCATAAACTGGAATGAATTCCTTCTAAATAAAGAGCAATCTTACTTCGAGACCTATCGGGAAAGCCGGGCATTGGTCGACTCATTATATTTAGTCCTTTGTAACAATGTCAATGATAATCCTGATGAGAAAAAAAGAGTGGGATCCATGCATGACAAAATTGTTTCCCAATACCAGGTGCTCGACAGGGAGATCGGAATATTAAATAAAAACAATTTTCAAATTGACGATACGATAAAAAGCTGGGAGCAGAAGAACATCAAACTGATAGATTCCATAGCACTGATTTCTGACTCGATCAGGTTGAATGAAAACAAACTGCTTTTTCAAAGAACACAGCGCGTGATTTTTTATAGCAAAATCGTTTTCTGGATTATTATTGGCGCAGGTCTGGTATCCTGTCTGCTCATCTTTTATTCCCTGGCCACGTTTAACATGGAGAGTCACGCAAAAAAAATGGCGACCAGGCAAGCAGAAACCTATCATGACCAACTCGAAAAAAGGGTTATGGAACTGGCGAAGGCAAACCAGGAGTTACTGGAATTGAGGAGCCTGGAACGATTTACAAGCACAGGCCGGATTGCACGTGTAATCGCGCATGAGATTCGCAATCCTCTCACCAATATTGATCTCTCAGCCGGTCATCTCGAAAATGATAAATTGGCAGCAGAAGATAAAAAAGCTTTTTTGGATATCATTGCCAGAAATTCACGGCGAATTAATGAACTTATTAATGAATTGCTTTCTGCCACAAAGTTTTCTGATCTGCAATATGAAGAAATCCGGGTGAACGACCTGCTGGATGAAACGCTCAATGAGGCGATTGACAGGGCGCAGTTAAGTCATGTGCGTATCAACAAAAATTATTCATCAGATAATATATGGCTGAATGTGGACCGGTCACGCATGGAAATTGCATTGTTAAACATCATCGTGAATGCCATGGAAGCAATGACTGGAGAAAACAGTTTGCTCGTACTGGAAACCGGCGAAAAAAATGGCCAATGTATTATCACGATCCGGGATAACGGGAAAGGAATGGATGGCGAAACCCTTGCAAAAGTTTTTGATCCTTATTTTACTTCTAAAACCAACGGCAACGGATTGGGAATGACCAATACCCAAAACATTATCCTCAATCACAAGGGAAAAATCGAAGTGATAAGTGAAGAGGGGAAAGGAACTGCTTTTATTATTACTCTAAATATTCTCAAAAAAGAAGGGACGCGTTAATTCAAATTAATCTGATTTTCCACCCATTTTTCTTTTTCTCGGAATGGGTCTGTATCTTCAAATATTCCCTGTAATTCATCCATCCAGTCAGCAAGTTCGAGGAAAAGCGGGTCTTCTGAGTATGCCGCCAGTTCCAGGTTTTCCTGTTGTTCCATTTGCTTCCATATCCGGATGCCGCTTTTAAATTGCTTTTCGTAAAGTAAGATGACCCGCGTCAGAATTTCCGCGGACACTGGCATAAATCTTTCCATCTCGTCATTCTTCCAGGAAAGAATTCCATTGATAACCCTGAATTTGTATTTTCCTTTGCCGTTCATACGTGTATAGATAAAAATTTATATCACGGAATTGCATAGG
>Ga0206929_1194_pt1 | contig 13293 bp, 10 predicted proteins | sample Alteio_BWOrgHeat_19_FD_152929 | JGI IMG/M metagenome (GOLD analysis project Ga0206929, IMG submission 152929) | Enriched cells from forest soil in Barre Woods Harvard Forest LTER site, Petersham, Massachusetts, United States -... | ecosystem: Environmental > Terrestrial > Soil > Temperate forest >...
TAGATAATATAAAAGACCTTAAAGGAGTCATTCAAACTGCGGCTTATATACATACGGTTGCAGGTGCACCATTGTTCCATTTTTCAGTTAGGCAAGATGATAAGTTGAGCAGTAAAAACATGATTGCCATTGAGCAAGGTGGATTAAGCCTGCCTAACCGCGATTATTATTTTGATGCGGACCAAAGAGCAACGGCCGTTCGTGAAAAATTCCTGGTTCACCTTACCAATATGTTCACCATAATGGGCTATGATGAAAAGAAGGCGAAGGCGGCAACTGATAATGTAATGAAGCTGGAAACAGCAATGGCTAAAACATCAAGAAAGAAGGAAGATACACGCGATCCGTTAAAGAACTACAACAAAATTACCTATAAACAATTACAGGCATTGACTCCTAATTTAGACTGGTCAGTATTTATGGATGAGGTAAACCTGCATAATGTAGACACAGTAATGGTTGGCCAACCGGAATTCCTTACTGCATTGAATGGTGAACTGAAAAGTTTTTCGTTGGACGATTGGAAGAATTACTTAAAATTTCATTTGGTTAATGGCCTGGCTTCATATGCCGATGACAAAACCTATATGGAGTATTTCAGTTTCTATGGTACCGCGTTAAGAGGGATAAAAGAACCTAAGCCACGGTGGAAGAGAGTTGTTGAATCGACCGATGAGGCCCTTGGAGAATTAATTGGCCAGGTGTACGTTACTGATTACCTGCCTAAAGGAACAAAAGAAAAATTACTGGAAATAGGAAAGGCTATTAAAGATGTATATGCATCGAGAATAAAGAACCTTGATTGGATGAGCCCGGCAACAAAAGAAAAGGCGTTGAACAAGTTGAACGTGATGGTTGTAAAAGTAGGCTATCCTGACAAGTGGAAAGATTTGAGTGCCTTGAAAGTAGACAGAACATCATACCTGCGAAATGAAATGAACGCTAACAAGTGGGAATTTAATTATATGATAGCTAAGTATGGAAAACCGGTTGACCGCGCAGAATGGGAAATGGAGCCGCAAACCTACAATGCTTACTATGAGCCTACTAACAATGAAATTGTAGTGCCCGGATGTAATATAATTATACCCGGCTATGAACATAAATTTGCCGATGATGCATTGTTATATTCAATTATTGGTGGAACATTTGGCCATGAAATGACACATGGCTTTGATGACCAAGGGAGCATGTATGATGAAAAAGGGAATATTAATAATTGGTGGACTTCAGAGGACAGCATTAAGTTTCATGCACGCACAAAAAAACTTATTCAGCAGTTCAATGAATATATTCCGGTAGATAGTTTACATATTAATGGTAAAGTAACTTTAGGTGAAAACCTGGCCGACCTTGGTGGAATAATGTTTGCATACGAAGCATTCAAAAAAACAAAACAATACCAGGACAATCAAATAATTGCAGGTTTAACTCCCGATCAGCGTTTCTTTTTAGGATATGCATACGGATGGATGATAGACACCAGGCCAGAAGCATTGGCTGACCAGGTAAAGAGCAATGAACACTCCCCTGCTAAATTCAGGGTTATTGGTCCGCTTACAGATATGCCTGAATTTTATAAGGCTTTTGATATTAAGCAAGGCGATAAATACTGGCGTGCTGATAGTTCAAGGATACACATCTGGTAATTGCATTACAGAAATGAAATCAGTATAAAAATGAAGAAGCATATTTTTTCTTTGGTTGCTGTTCTTTTTATTTCAATTGCTGCCCTATCACAATCATATTGTATACCCGGCCGTTTTACAAAAACCGACTATTTTAAGGATAGTTCAATTACTTTTTTAAATAAAGTAGTGTATGGAAGTGCAATAGACTGGCAGGGAAAACTTAAAGAAGTGGACATGCTTGTTTTCATGCCGAAAAAAAAGGTTGACTCACTAAAAAAAAGACCCTTACTGATTTTTATTCATGGTGGCTCATTTAATGGTGGAAGCAAAACAGGCTTCCAGAATGTAGCCAGGATGTTGGCAAGTGAAGGTTTTGTAACAACCTCAATTAATTATCGTTTAGGCTGGATAATAGATTTCGACCGGACAGACACTTCATTTAATGAAGACTTCTATCGTTGCGTACAGGATTCAAAAGCAGCTATTCGTTACTTGGTTCATAATGCCGCAGAATATGGCATAGATACTTCTGAGATATTTCTATGCGGTGGAAGCGCCGGAGCATTAGCACTATTAACTGATGCATTTTACACACAGGCACAATGGGATACCTACTTTCCATGGATACATAAAAAGCTTGGAGCAATAGATAGCTCTACAAATAAATTAGCCGATCACTATTCCATTAAAGGTTTAATATCTATGTGGGGGCAAATAAGAGATACAGCACTTATAACATCAAAAATTGCAAAGCGCACTCCCATACTTTTATTTCATGGTACTGCCGATAATGTGGTTGCTTACGCAAAATCAGACACATTACACTACCCGAAGATTCTTAATCCTGCTTATGGTTCGTACCTTATTGCACAACGTTATAAACACCTCGGCGCTTGTTACCAGCTGAACACAAAAATTAATGGTGGCCATGCAGAAGACTTTAGTAATGCATTTCTGGCTGATAAGATCGGTAACTTCTGTAAAAGCATATTTTGCAGTAATTGTAAGTCGGAGGAATTCTCAACTACATTCATAAAAAAGTAATTCAAACAATGGAAGCACTTGATAAGGAACCCACATTCGGAGGAAAGCAATCACGCTCTATGCGCCTATGGCACTGGAGCACATTTATAATTATAATGGGTTCATTGACAACAGTATTGTTGGCAAAAACCCTGTTCAATACACGCGGTAATATTGCATTGGTTAAGGACAGCCTGCAGGAAAACAATATTACAGTTACCGATCAACAAGCAAGGTCAGTATCGCATGAGTTTAATGACCTGTTATGGCATTGGCATACTTATATTGGTTATGTATTAGCTGGTTTGTTTTTGTTTCGCTTGATCTTTGAATTCTTTCAGCCGGCGGAACAAAAATTAATACCCGCTCTAAAAAAAGCATTGAACTATTTAAAAATGCCCGGAGCTGATAAAAAGGAAATGAAACATTACATAGCTGTTAAGCTTCTTTACCTGTTCTTCTATTTCTCTCTTTTTATTCAAACTTGTACCGGTTTATTTATGGTATATTCTGATGATGTTGAAAACCTAAAAGACATCAGGCACACGACAAGCGATATTCATTCTGTTTTCATGTGGGTAATTATCACTTACATTGTTCTGCACATTGGTGGTGTTATACTTGCTGAATTAGGCAAGAACAAAGGCATAGTTTCCAAAATGATAAACGGGGGCAAATAGATTTTCTCTGTCAATTTGACACGAAAGAATTTTAGCAATCAAATTACTACAATACTGTACTGATTATCAATCATATATACAAATCATTGCTATGTAATTTAGTAGAATGTTTCATTGTATTTTATTGTAAATAACAATAACTTCTCCTTCCACACTTATCACAAATGGCAGATACAACTTGAGTGGGTTGTTGATAGCTTTCGTCTGTAAAACTTAAACTAACGTTTTGTATTCCTAATTTTGTATTGTAGCCAGAACCCCGCAAAACAAATAAAAACTACATTTTTCGTACCTTTGATATGTGCAGCACTTCCCCAAAAACATAATACATCCTATTTTCAGGGCATGGATACAATGCACTGCTTACTTCTATTTTGAAAAGGTAATTGTAAGTGGTGAACAGAATATTCCACAAACTGGCCCAGTGATATTAGCCAGCAATCATCCAAATTCTTTTCTCGATCCCTTGCTTATAACATCATATTATAACAGGCCTATCTATTACATGGCGCGTGGAGATGTTTTTGCAACGAAGCTTGCATCTGTATTACTGGGTTTTCTGAATATTATTCCGATTTACCGTAAGGAAGAAGGCGCTGAGAATTTCCCCAAGAACGAAGGCACCTTCGCTTTTTGCATAAAGGCATTTGAGCAGAACGGGACCGTTCTCATCTTTTCGGAAGGACAATCAGAGAACGAATGGGAACTAAGGCCATTGCGCAAAGGAACAGCACGGTTGGCTTATGATGCATGGCATAGCCAGGGTATAGGGCAGGAGCTTAAAATACTTCCTGTAAGTATTAACTATAGTTCATGGTTACATATAAATAGTGTTGCCCATTTATCTTTCGCACCTGTTATTTCAAAAAGCAATTTACCCGAAGATATGGAACAAGGCCTCTTTCACAGGAAGTTTAACGAACAATTAAAGAGTGAGTTGCAAGAACATTGTGTAGTTATTGATACAGAGAAGCAGATAGAGTTACAAAAGATACTTGTAGCATTCCTCCTAAAGAACATGATCAATGGAAAGAAGTTTGCAAAGCGGGCAATAGAAAAGATAAGCGGAGAAAGCGAAACAGAGAGAGAAAAAACGATACTGTTTGCCAACTACATTAAAACACATAACATTAAATACTTTGAGGAACCAAGTGTAGAAGGCTTTATAGCGGGTATTTTTGTTTATCCATTGGCAATTGTTTTCAATTTCATTCCCTACTCTATTTGCAAGTTCATAGCTACCCGTACCACACATCATAATGAGTTTTACGATTCGGTGCTCTTCTGCTCACTTTTGTTTATATATCCAATATATATATTAGGTTTATTTGCAGTAACGCTTGGTATTACGCATTCTTTGTTAAGCAGTATAGCCATAAGTGCACTTGCATTGCTTGCTGCAAAGTGGCGTGAAAAAGCCAGAAGAAATATTATTTGTTTTAGTAAAAGAAAAGAGATGAAGACCGTTTCAACTATGCTACACGGGCTTTTTGAAAAAGGTAGTGGCTAACGATCCACTCCTCGCCATTATTATAACCCCATAGCTCAGCACAGGCCATAAAAAATATTCGCCAGTATACCCACCATTTTACAGCTTGCTCAGCACCATAAACACGTTTCATTATTTCCATTATCTTGGTCTTATGCGCATCCATATTTAGTAACCAGGCTTCCGACGTTTTCTGGTAATGCGTACCGCTAACTCTCCAGTGCTTTTCTATGTTAACATGTTCAGGGAAATATAAGAGCAAATGGTCGCTCGGCATTATACCCCCTGTAAAGAAATATTTGCTCATCCAGTCGGTTTCATCAATCACTTCAAACTTGTATGCATATTCCTTATGCGTAAAAATATGCACAAACAGTTTGCCATCATCTTTCAGGAAGCTCGCCACCTTTTTAAGCAGCAGGTCGTAGTTACGCATGTGCTCAAACATTTCAACTGATACAACCCTATCAAACTTAGAATCTATTTGAAACACATTCATATCAGCTGTTACAATGGTCAGGTTAGTTATGTTTCTTTGCTTAGCCTGTTCATCAATAAAAGCCTTTTGGCTATGCGAATTTGACACTGAAGTCACTTTACTATTCGGATACTTAGCAGCCATAAACAAAGACAGAGAGCCCCAACCACAACCCAATTCAAGGATTTGTTGGCCATCTTTTAACTCTGCACGCTGGCATGTCAGCTCCAGCATATCTTTTTCTGAAGTATCAATATCAGTCACGCCCTCCTTCCAATAACCAGAGCTATATTTTAAATGTTTGCCTAATACTCTTACAAAAAAATCTGCCGGCACTTCGTAGTGTTGCTGGTTCGCATCTACTGTATTTACCGCAATTGCAGAGCTCCTCAATTCGACAATCAGTTTCATAAAATGCTCTTGCTGTGCTTCAGGGTTGCCCTTATTTTCATCAATAAGCCTTTGCTTTAAAAGGCTGCGTATACCTGCCCTCAAAGCAAAGTCAGGCAATGAATCTTTTTCAATAAGTGATGTGTACCACATAACATTATTTCTTTTTAAACCAGGGTACAAATACAGATGTAGTCCTTTGATATTCTTTGTATAGATCACCCTTCGACCTAATCGACTGCTCTTCTGTCATAGGAATACCTGTAACCCTAAATAACAGCAATAGAATTGTTATAGGGCTCAATACGCCAATCCATCCATAATCAGCATTTAGTGAAACCATGAAATAGCCAACCCAGATCATTGATTCGAAAAAGTAATTGGGATGACGTGAATAGTTCCATAAACCGGCATCGCACACCTTACCTTTATTAACAGGGTTACTTTTGAATTTCTTCAACTGCCCGTCGGCAATACCTTCACCTAAAATACTTATGGCCCATACCGCTACTCCTGCATATTCAAGTACTGATAGTTGAGGCTTAGGATTAAATGCAATCAGAAAAAAAGGAATAGCGAGGTAAATATTTGATAAAGCCTGCATTTGAAAAAAGTAAAAGAATTTCCTGTCAGGCTTAGGTGTCCATTCTTCACGCAATTTTTTATACCTGCCTTCTTCAACCTGCAAGTGTGAGCCTACCCTTATAAGGAGATATATACCTAGGCGCATGCTCCATATTAATATCATGGCACATATAAGCAACTTACGTTCCCAGTACCCTGTTGCCATAAGGCATAGCACAATTGCTATAAACGAAAAATTAAACGACCAGAAAATATCAACCACACCTGCATTTTGAATGGCCTTAGCCCAAACCCAGACAAAAAGCATTACTAAACAACAAACCAGGGTGCAAACAAGAATAGTTTCAAGCATGTTTATTTGTATTTAAAAAGACATACGATAATAAGATAATTACAGATTTCTAAAAATAACAAATATATTTACCATAGTAAATTAATAGAACATGCTGGTTAAAACATATGGAAGTGCAGTTAGCGGAATAGATGCTACAACAATTACAGTTGAAGTAAATGTGAGTGCAGGGGTTAATTTCTTTTTAGTGGGATTGCCCGATAGTGCGGTTAAGGAAAGCCAGCAACGGATAGATGCCGCACTTAAAAATAATGGATTCCGTTTGCCCGGTAAAATGATTACCGTAAACATGGCGCCGGCCGATATTCGCAAAGAAGGTTCTTCATACGACTTAACCATAGCAATTGGCATACTTGCCGCTTCGGAACAAATAACAAGCGAAAAGGTTGGCGAATATGTAATTATGGGTGAACTGTCGCTTGATGGAGGACTACAACCCATAAAAGGCGTATTACCTATAGCCCTTAATGCCAGAAAAGAAGGTTTTAAAGGGCTTATTCTGCCCGAGCAGAATGCAAAAGAAGCTGCAATTGTAGAAGGCCTCAATGTATATGGTATTAAGAATATTAAGGAAGCAATTGATTTTTTAAATGGCGATATAGAATTACAACCCGTTGTGGTTGATGCTCTCGAAACATTTCATACCCAGTTATCATTAGCCGATGTAGATTTTGCGGATGTAAAAGGCCAGGAAAATATAAAACGGGCACTTGAAATTGCTGCTGCCGGCGGGCATAATGTAATATTGATCGGCCCTCCGGGTGCGGGTAAAACCATGTTGGCAAAACGCCTGCCTACTATATTACCTCCGCTTACATTAGATGAAGCACTTGAAACAACTAAAATACATTCTGTTGCTGGTAAAGTAGGAAGCGGTAAAGGACTTGTAGCATCTCGACCATTTCGTGCGCCACATCATACAATTTCAGATGTGGCTTTGGTTGGTGGCGGTGGTTTTCCTCAACCTGGTGAAATATCATTAGCGCATAATGGTGTGCTATTCTTAGATGAATTACCCGAATTCAAAAGAACTGTACTAGAAGTTATGCGCCAGCCTTTAGAGGATAGAGTTATAAGGATATCGCGTGCTAAGTTTACGGTTGAATACCCCGCAAGCTTTATGCTTGTCACTTCCATGAACCCGTGCCCGTGCGGGTTTTATAACCATCCGCAAAAAGAATGTGTATGTGCACCGGGCACTGTGCAGAAGTATCTTAACCGTATCTCAGGCCCATTACTCGACCGTATTGATATTCATGTTGAGGTGGTACCAGTTGCTTACGGCGAATTATCGTCGGAAAGAGTGAGTGAAAAAAGTGAATCAGTAAGAGAAAGAGTAATAAAAGCAAGGGAAATACAAGCAAAACGATACAACGGAACAGGTATATATGCTAATGCCCAAATAAGCTCGAAACAGTTGAAAGAGTATTGCAAAATTGATGATGCAGGGCATAAGCTTTTAAAAACAGCCATGGAAAAATTGAACCTATCAGCCCGGGCCTACGACAGAATATTAAAAGTAGCCCGAACTATTGCCGACCTTGATGATTCTGCGAATATCGAAACCGTTCACCTTGCTGAAGCCATTAACTATCGCAGCCTCGACAGGGAAAATTGGGCGGGATAAGTATATCTTGTGGGCCTATTAAGATAATACTACCTTTGGTTTACTAAATCAATAGTAAACACAACAATGAAATGTATCTACCTTTTAGGCGGAGTTATTTTACTCGCTTCTTGCAATAACCAAAGCCAACAATTAAAATACCCTGAAACACGTAAAGTAGATACAGTTACCAACTATTTTGGCACAAAAGTGGCTGACCCATATCGCTGGCTTGAAAATGATACATCAGCTGAAACGGCACAATGGGTAAAGGAAGAAAATGAAGTAACCCAGAATTATCTTTCTAAAATACCATTTCGCGATTCTATTAAGAAACGCCTGACCGAGCTCTATCATTATGAAAAATACAGCGTACCTTTTACAAGGGGTAACTATGTATTCTTTTACAAGAACAATGGCTCGCAAAACCAAAGTGTATTATATGTACAGGATGGATTGACCGGAAGCCCACGTGTGCTTATTGACCCCAATACATTATCAAAGGAAGGAACAGTTTCTATAAATGAAATAAGTGTTTCTAATGACGAGAAATATCTTGCATACAGCATCAGCCGCTCTGGATCGGATTGGAACGAGTTTTATGTTGTAGAAGTTGCCAGTGGTAAACAATTAAGCGATTCATTGAATTACAGCAAATTCTCTGACATCGGCTGGAAAGGGAATGGATTCTATTATACCCGTTACGATGCTCCTTCTGCAAGTGCAGCATTGGTGAATAAGAATGAAAGCCCTAAAATTTATTTCCATACGGTTGGTAGTGCACAAAGCGCTGATAAGATGATATACGAGGATAAAAAACATCCTATGCGTACGGTGGGTGCATATACAACCGCTGATGAGAAGTATCTCATCATACATTCCGAAGAAGCATCTGATGGAAATAACCTTTTAGTAAAAAACCTGGCAAAAAATGATGCTGCAGTTGATACGGTTATCAATGATTTTAAAGACGATAATAATGTAATTGACGATGATGGAAGCAAATTATTGGTGATGACCAATAAAGGTGCACCTAAATACAGGTTGGTGTGGATAGACATAACCAAACCCGAAATGAACAACTGGACCAATGTATTATCTGAGCAGGAAAGCTTGTTGCAGAATGTTGGTTTATCGGGCGATAGAATAATTGCAGCCTACCTCGACAAAGTAAAAACCAGGCTTTATGTTTATGACAAGGAAGGCAAAATGCTTAATGAGATCAAGCTGCCAGGGTTTGGCAGCAGTGAATTCTCGTCAACTAAAAAGAGCGACTATATATTCTATTCATATACTAATTATGTAACGCTTCCGACAATTTATAGTTATGATGTAGCAGCAGACAAATCAACTTTATTTGCTAAGCCCGATAATGGCTTTAAGTCGGAAGACTATGAAACAGAACAGGTATTCTTCCCAAGTAAGGATGGAACAAAGATACCCATGTACATTGTTCACAAAAAGGGCATGAAGATGGATGGCAGCAATCCGTGCCTTTTATATAGCTATGGTGGGTTTAACATAAGTTTAATTCCTGCGTACAACCCGGGTAATTCGGCAAGCCCCGCTATTTTTCTGGAACATGGTGGTATTTATGCTGTACCAAACATACGTGGCGGTGGTGAGTTTGGTGAAAAATGGCATGAAGCCGGCACTAAATTGAATAAGCAAAATGTATTCGATGACTTTTATGCTGCATCCTGTTACCTGGTAGACAATAAATACACATCACGCAATAAGTTGGCTATTTATGGTCGTTCCAACGGAGGGCTTCTGATTGGTGCCTCAATCACAGAACACCCAGAAATGGCTAAAGTGGCAATACCTACGGTAGGTGTATTGGATATGTTACGTTATCACAAGTTTACTATAGGTTGGTCATGGGCCAATGACTATGGTACAAGTGATGATCCGGTACAATTTAAAAACCTTATTAAATTCTCTCCACTACATAATGTGCATGATACTGCATACCCTGCAACACTTATTACAACAGCCGATCATGATGACAGGGTGGTGCCTGCACACTCTTTTAAATTTGCAGCTACTATGCAGGCCCATCAAAAAGGAGATAACCCTATGCTGATCCGTATCGATCATAATGCAGGCCATGGCGGAGGCAAACCAATGTCGAAACAGATAGATGAATATGGAGATATGTGGAGTTTTATCTTCTACAATTTGGGAATGAGCATGAAAAGCTAGTGTCCCTTTTTAGCACCGCCTCCATGTTTCTGAAGCTCTATAACCTCTTTTCCAGGTTTAAAGTCTCCACGGATCAACCCTGAAATTACCAGGATCACAATAGCAATAGACAGAATAAAGATTGTCCACTCTATAAATGGTTTCTTTTTAATTACATAGCTCCACAACATCCTTCTGAAAAAATAACCTACTATTAAGAACGGTAGGGTAAGAAGTTTGAGTATATAATTAGTTGTGTAGCGTTTCTTCTTTGTCATATTTCAGTAATCATCCTGCGTGTGAAGCATGATCAATTAAAAACAATGATACGGATATTGTCTCAATTAATAAACACTTATTTTAATTTAAGTACATGCTCTACAACCTGCCCAAATCGCCAAACATCCTCAAAAGAGTTATATAAAGGAACCGGGGCGAGCCTTACCACATTCGGATTGCGCCAGTCACAGAAAATCCCATTTTTTGTAAGTGTATTATAAAAATCGCGGCCCATTCCATGTGCAATAATGGAAAGCTGGCAGCCACGTTGCTCAGGGTCTGGTGGGGTAATTATTTCAAGCTTTACCTTTTTATCTTTTATTTTTTTGTTCAATTCGCCAATTATAAATTCAAGATAGCCCGTAAGTACAATGCTCTTATTGCGTAATGGGGCCATTCCCCCTGCCTCTGTAAAAATATCTACTGACGCCTTATGCGCAGCCATTGAAAAAACCGGGGCATTGCTTAATTGCCACCCTTCAGCAGTTTTCATTGGCATAAACTCTTTATTCATCTGGAAGCGGGTCTTTTTATCATAGCCCCACCATCCGGCAAACCGAGGTAGCTTCTGGTTTTTGATATGTTCCTCGTGAATAAACGCACCAGCTACGGAACCTGGACCCGAATTGAGATACTTATATGTACACCAAACTGCAAAATCGACATTCCAATCATGTAGTTTTACTTCTACATTTCCGGCCGCATGCGCCAGATCAAATGCACAATATGCACCCACTTTATGTGCAGCCTTCGTAATGGTTGGCATATCCATTAACTGGCCAGTTAAATAACCTACCCCACCAATCATAACCAATGCCAATGAATCGGCATTATCAGCTATAGCTTTTAAAATATCTTCTTTCCTTACTAGATTTTCACCCTTACGTGGTTTAATTTCAATCAACGCTTTCTTAGGGTCTAATCCATGAGACTCTACTTGGGTTTGGAGTGCATATTGATCGGACGGAAAGGCATTCGATTCGCATATTATTTTATATCTCTTCTTATCGGGCCTGTAAAAAGACACCATCATCAGGTGCAGATTAACTGTAAGCTGGTTCATTATAACAACTTCTTCAGGTTTTGCACCCATAAGCTTTGCAACCGGCGCGGCGAACATTTCATGATATGAATACCAGGGATTACGAGCTTCAAAATGTCCCTCTACAGCAAATTTTGCCCAATCATCTAATTCAGTCTTTATGTATTGAAGTACAGAAGCAGGCTGTAAACCCAATGAGTTACCTGTAAAATACAGGGCATCTTTTCCGTTATGCTTAGGGAACAAGAATTTTTTTCTGAACTTTTTTAATGGATCCTTTGCATCAAGTCCTTTTGCAAATTCCAGTGAATTAATGTACTTCATACTCATATATCAATGAAATTCTACACGTTTAATTATAGCAGAAAAAAGACCTGGTAACAAGACTTTCAATCTTGGTGCTATTGTCTCGGAGCCACCAATATATACTTCTTCTTTATTCCTTTTAATGGCACTTAGTATTCCATTGGCACATTTTTCAGGAGATATACCCTTCTCTTGCCCTTTATCCATTTTACCGTGGGCTTTACCTTCAGATGTAACTGCATTAAGCGATACATTGGTTTTTACATACCCCGGGCAAATAATATTCACCTTCACACCGTCCTTAAATACTTCGCCTCGAAGTGCCTCAAAAAAGCCATGCAATGCATGCTTAGAGGCACAATACATGGACCGAAATGGAATACCCATTTTACCCATAACACTGCTTATCACCACAATATTGCCGCTCTTTTGTGCAAGCATACTAGGCAAAACCGCTTTAGTAAGAGCAATAACAGCGAAAAAGTTCAGCTCCATTATCTGGCGGTCAACCTGCAATAAGCTATCCTTTACCAACGAACGCTGTGCAATGCCTGCATTGCATATCAATATGTCAATGGATGAATACTTTTCTTTCACTTTAGCTAGTGCATTTCCTATTTCGTCAATTTTATAAAGATCGAGTGGAAGAACAAGGCTATTTGAATCGGTAAGGCCCGCTTCTTTCTTTACTCTTTGCAATTCATCGTCCCTTCTTGCTGATAGTACAACTTTTGCCCCTTCATTAGCAAATGCCTTTACCAATGCTTCTCCTATGCCTGAGGAAGCCCCTGTTACCCAAACTACTTTACCTGAAAATGATTCGGCCATAAATTATTCAGTAATACACAATTATAAATTAACTCTTATAAACAAAATTAAGTTGGGCTTGTAAGTAAAGTGGAAAGGATATAACTGTAATGAGTAAAACAGCAATTTTTCTCATGATCTGTATAAAGTCGTAAAAATAGAACATTTTACTGATTATGTTACATTTGCAAGTACTGTAACAAGCTATGAATAGAAAATCATTTTTTTTCAAGGTACTTCCCTTTTTCATCATCTACTTTTTGCTTTCATGCAAGAGCAAGAACCATATTAATTTCCCTGCTATTTCCAGGCTTTGATATTTTTCACAAATAGTATCGGTATTAACTAGTGACACAGGTCCACAAATCATCTGATAATGGTGTTTCTCATACATTGAAACGATAGTTGAGATCCATTTTTCGGGGGCTATGCAATCGGCAT